>Ga0187892_10001020_pt1:5000-68293 | contig 68293 bp, 72 predicted proteins | sample MA1701073metaG_FD_139345 | JGI IMG/M metagenome (GOLD analysis project Ga0187892, IMG submission 139345) | Bio-ooze microbial communities from a basaltic lava cave in the Kipuka Kanohina Cave System on the Island of Hawaii, USA - MA170107-3 metaG ... | reverse complement strand
CTGAAACGTCCTCCTCGCGGGTTCCAGCTTTTTTCGCGAATCGCCGGTATACCCGTGGGAAAGGACGTTTCAGGCCATTTGGGACAGACGCCGGTCCTCCTATCACGCTTGATCAGGGCCTAGCTCTCTCGCCGGGCCTTGGCAACCCGCCCCTCCGTGCTATCTTCGCGTGGGAGATGGCGCTGCGAATCGTGCCAATCTACACTGCTCGCCTATGAAGCCGCAGTCGCTTCAGACCCGCGCGATCATCTTCGCCTACTTGTTCGGGCCACCCCGCTTCATCAGCCGGGACGAAGCATCGCGGATCCATGGCGCGGTCTGTACCGCGCTGGGTCATGATGATTTCTCGTTCCGTTACAGCACTCCCGGACCTGAACCGGTAAGCCAGTCGCGCGGCTTTGCGACGTTGATGGAGCGTGCCGAGGGTCGGGGCGGATTCAAGGTGACGGTCGACAACAAGGCGTCTCAGGAACCTGTACGCCTCCTCATGGAGTACATCTGGCCTCCTTCGGTGCCTCACGCGACCGAGAACCTCGACAAGACCGCGCGCGCGGTCTTCTCGACCCTCGGCGGCACGTGGCAGAAGGTCATTGCTGAGGTTCGACTGCGCGCGCATTATTCCGCCGACGGAAATGATGCCGCGAAGTTCATGAGAGAGCGTGTGATCCGGCTCAAGCCCACGGTGCTCGATCTTGAAGCACCGGTTGCCTTCGCATCAGTCAAACTCGAGACCGATCCCGCGGCGCCGAAAGAAGGCGACCAACTTTTCGGACCGAAACGAGAGCTCACGCTGGAAGTCCTGCGCGAAGACCGGTCGTGCCTCTACGCGGACATCATGTGCATGTGGCCGCAAGTCGCGGCCATGCCCGTGGGTGGGCAGGTCCAAATCGACTTGCGCCAGCTGCGCAGGATTGGCGACCTGCCTAGCGAGTACGTTGAGCACGCTTACGACTTCGTGAATCGGATCTTCGTCGGCCTCTGGGACATAGGGAGATAGGCCACATGATCGAAACGGCCACTCGCCCCGCTTCCACCACCGCGCGTGAGAGCGCGACTGAAACGAGCGCCAGCGAGAACACTGCGCTGCTTGGATGGGAGCGCGACCTCGTGAGCCCTTGGAGGCTCCGATCCTGGATCGGAATCGGCGGGAACGATGAGCGACCCGACGAGGAACTGTGGGTCGAGATGGCGCGCCGAGCGAGAAGGTCTTGGATTCGCGAAAACCCGTACTAGCGCCAGCCGGGGATGACGAAGCCCGGCGAAGTGTATTGGGCGAGAAGCACGCAGGGCGGAGACCACCCGTTCATTGTTGTGGGGAGGCCCGAGCTCTACCGGGGCAAGTACCTCCTCGTTGTTCCCGTCACCTCCCAGAAGGTCGAACTTCGGGCGAAGTTGCCGAACTGCGTCCACCTTCGGAAGGGGCAGTTCGGGTTCACGAAGGACTGCGTAGCTCAGGCGGAAGCTCTGACACTCATCGAGCGCGACGAACTCGACCTCGCGCAGGGGCCTTCGGGTCGGATCGACGCCGCGTGCTTTCGAGATCTGATCAAAGCGATCGCGTACGCCCTTGAGGCGGATTGCGAGCCCCTGTAGCCCGCTAGCCCTCTAGGATCGAAGCACCGAGCGGCACCAGCGCGTGGGACCCGTGCTGTCCCTGCGGCACTCAGGGGAGAGGCCGGCCAGTATCTTCTCTCGCGCCCACGCCGAAACGCTCATGTCCGCCGCCGCCGCCCTCTTTACGAGGCAGTGCTCGGCGGGCGCCACGAGAACAGGGAATCGAGAACCCCGGGTCTCGCTCTTGGGGTTTCCTCGACCGGCCCCGACGGCACCTCTCCATCCCGATCCTGACAGCGGGATCGCGGGGTTGCCCATTTTTCCCGTCACTAGTATTGTCCGCCCCAAGGAGGGCGTGCATCTTGGCGGAGCCCCCGTCTGAGCGCGACTACAGTCGCATCCTTGAGTTGCTGCGCAAGCGAGAGGGCGAAGTCGTTTGGCTCGTCATCCGTTCGCCAAAGGGGTCATCTCGCGGCGCGCATTGGCTTCTCGGCAAGGTCTCGGAGGGCGAGGCGGACAAGCTCTTCGTGGCCGCTCGGAGGTACCGATCTGCCTGGGTGATCATCGCCGTCGATGACATCATCCACGGCGCGGAATTCGACCCCCGCATCAAGACCGCGTTGCGGACGATTGCCTTTCTCGTGCTCCCGTGCGCGCTGGTCACGGGCTTGGTCATTTGGCCGCCGCTACGTCTTGGCCTCGCCGTTCCCTTGACGATCGCTGGTATCTGGGTGCTCGCGAAATCGACGTCCTGGGTGCGCCACCTGTGTTGGTTTGGTGCTGCTCGTCGCTGCTGCGCTCCTTGCGCTCTGGAGCGAGAAGGCCGGCTAGAACCCGACATCTGAGGCGCGCGGGGACCGCGACAGAAAAGAGCGGGGGACAGCACCCACGCCGTCCCCCCTGCGCCGTAAATTCAGGCGCAACAACATGCAGACGACCATCCTACGTTCCTTGGGCGACATATCGCCTGCCTTCCTTCGCCAGTGCTGGCAGCGTCTCCGAGTGCATGTCCCCGAGCTGGAAAACCACTCCCGGCGCTCGGCGTCTCGGCTTCGGGCGGCGAAACGCATCGAGCGCTACACAGCGACGGAGGCAAAGCGCCTCGGATGCCCGCGCACGGGCGATGAGCTTGTCGCCTCGATGAACGCGCGCCAAGACGCGATGAAAGCTGCCGCCCTGGTGTACGAGGTTGAAGAGGAACACCGCGAGGTGACGGAGGGTCTGCGGCTCGTGCGGTCCTTGTGCCCCTCGATCAGGCCGGCTCCGGCCCCGGGCACACCTTCCGTCCGACTCCCGGCGCGCCGCCCCTTGCCGCGGGAGCGCTCGCAACCCGCGGGCAACCAACGCGCGGCGCCCAGCGATTCGCAGCCGGCCGCGGCGACGGCTGTCGCGCCAAGCGGCGCTCCAGCAGCCGACCCAGGCGACCCAGAACGGCCCGGCGTCAGGTCGTGCAGGCCCGGGCGCGGAGAGCGTATCCGGTTCGGTCCCCATGGTGGTCCGAGCTGCCAGTCGAACCTCGCTGTTCCTGCGACACCGCTGAGCTTCGGCGACCTCCCGGCCGCCCTGGACGACGAGGACGTGGCACGGGTGCTCAGGTGCTCGCGGCGCACGGCGCAGCGCCTGATGTCCGCGGGCAAGCTCGGGCCGGTCAGCGACCTTGGCCGGCGCCGCGTGCGACGGGACCACTTCGTCGCGGCGCTGTCGGGGGTCAAGTGCAGGAGGGCGGGCCGGTGAGCCGGCAGGATGTCGCCTACGCGCGCGCTGCGCTCCTCAAGGCAGCTGCGCGCATCCGTTCGACCCCCGAGGGGTCGCGCGCCAAAGTGGCCTACAACGAAGCCTACGGCATCGGGCGGCTCCTCCGGTTCTTGGACCCCGCGGCTGCCGAGGAGGCGTTGCTCGACGCGGCGATCGCCGCGGGACTCGAGCAATGCGAGGCGTGCGCCAACGTGCAGAGCGGGCTCGCTAGGGGGAGCTGGCGACCGAAGGACCCGGCGGGTGCGGCGCGGCCGTTGGCGCCTCTGCGGGCGCGGGAACGCGGCTACCCGCCTTGCGCTGAGGTGCTAGCTCTCTGGGAGCGCGCCACGCCCGCTAGCGAAGACGACGAGGCCGCCGCTTGGATCACCTCCCGCGGGCTAGACCCGCGCGCTGTGGAGCTCTGGGACCTCGCCCGCGCGCTTCCCGCGGACGGGCTGCCAGCGTGGGCGACGACGTGGCAGGTCGCACATCGGCTTGTCGTACCCCTCCTCGACGCGACGGGCACTGTTCGGTCCCTCTGTGGGCGGGCCGTGCGCCAGGCGCGGGCGAAGCAGCTCTTCGCGCGCGGCTTCGACGTCCGCGGCCTGCTCATGGCGTGTCCCCTCGCGCGCACGGTCCTCGCGGCGGGGGCTCCTGAGTGGTGGCAGCCGTCCTTCGTGATCGCGGAGGGTTGGCCGGACTTCCTGACTTGGGCCGCTAGGCAGCGAGACGCGAGCGAGGACGGCCCGGCCGTCTTCGGGGTCTTCTCCGGGTCTTGGACGAGAGAGCACGGCGCGCGCCTTCCTGCGGGCTCGCGCGTTGTGGTGAGGACGCATCGAGACGACACGGGGGAAGGGTACGCACGGGGGATCCTCGGGACGCTCGCGCATTGCGAGACTCTGCGCGCGAAGGGAGAGCAACATGGGCGGACGCGACGATAACGACCGGCTGCGCGAGGGTGCGTTGGGCACGGACCCTTTCGAGGACGCCGAGCGGACGGGCAACAACGGCCAGGCGAGGCCAGAGCAGGGCTGGCGCGCGGACGCGCGGGACCTCTGCGACGTGAAGCCGAGGCGCGTCCGTTGGTTCTGGCCGCCCCGCGTGGCGGTCGGCATGGTCAACATCCTGTGCGGTGCCAAGTCGAGCGGCAAGAGTGGGATCGCCTGCCGGGTTGTCGCCGCGGCATCTACGGGCGGACTCTTGCCGGCGGACGGCGCCGAAGTCCAAGTGCCGCAGGGGCGCACAATCTACCTGGGCGCCGAGGATCCGCCCGCCGAGACGCTCGTGCCGCGTCTGGTCGCCGCCGGCACCAACCTCAGGAACGTGCGGCACATGGACTACGTCCGGAACCCGGAGGGCGTGCCTCACGTGCTGACCTTGGCGCGCGACTGGGCCCGACTCGTCGCCGAGGCGGAACGGATGCGACACGAGACGTTGGAAGGGGCTCTGCCGCTCGTGCTCCTCGTCGTGGACACGCTCTACACCCACTGCGGGGCCGACATCAACTCGTCGGAGGAGATGGCGCCAGTCATGGGGCGCTTGTCCTGGTTCGCGGCCGAATTCGAGAGCGCCGTGCTTGTGGTCCACCATCCGGTGAAGATGCCGCATGCGCGCGCATCCTCCGACATCGCGGGTGCGACGAACATCGGGACCGCTGCGAGGATTCAGCTGTTGGCTGGGACCAACGAGGACAAGAGCCGGCGGGCGCTGTTCCATCTCGACTCCAACATCGGACCCGAGGCCCGACCGATCGGATACCAAGTCGCGCCGGCTGTCGTGGAGATCGACGGCGAGCGGTACGAGACGAGCCGCGTCGATTTCACCGGGCAGACGGACTTGACGCTCGACGAGATCAGGAACCACCGGCCGCAGAGGCAGGAGGGAGCGCCAGAGCGCGCCGAGGCGTGGCTCCGCAACGAACTAGAGAACGGACCTCGTCCCACGGAGGAGATTCAAGCCGCAGCGAGGAGTGCAGGGATCAGCGAGGACGCCGAGAAGAAGGCAAGGAAGGCGCTCGGCTGCACTCCCAAGCGAGTCGGCTCGGCGTGGTGGCTCGCGCTCCCGCAGCACGTCGATCAACTCGGAGCGATGAAGCCCGGAGCAAAACGTAGGACGAAAACTCCTTGACGCGCGCCCGATCTGTGTAGGACAATAACGGCATGGTGAGACCGAAGCTACCCGCCAAGGACCGCCGGGACGTTGTCCCCGCTGTCCGGTTCACCCGCGCCGAGCACCGGCTCGTCGCGAAGGCCGCCGCCCGGAAGGCGTTGCGGCCGAGCACTTTCATGCGCGAGGCGATCCTGCGCGCCGCGAGGAGGGCCGTCCGATGAGGCGGAGGAACAGGAAGGGCGCGGGCACGACGTTCCAGCGCGGGGGCTCGTGGTACGCGCGCTGGCGGATCGCCGGCCGCTGCATCGACCGCACGGCGGGCACCGAGAGGGCGGACGCAATCGGGCTCCTCAAGGCCGTCGAGCGTCTCGTTGTGCGCGGAGGCATGGACTTGGAGGAGGCCATCGCGCAGGAGACCGAGAACCCCGCGGCGGGACGCATGACGTTCGCCGGGGCGCTCGATCTCTACGCGGAGGCGATGGGGCACGCAGGCTCGCTCAAGCCGCGGACGCTCCAGGGCATCCGGGAGCGGGCAAGCGTGCTCAAGAAGGCCGCGTGGGCCACAAGGCCGGTCGGCTCCTTCACGCGCAAGGACGTGCGCGCATGGGTGGCGCAGAGGCAGGCCGAGGGCAGGAGCGGCGGAACGCTCCTCAACGACCTGTCCGTGGCCTCCGCGTGCTGGCGGTGGCTCGAAGACGAGGAGATCGCGGACCCTGACTCCGAGAACCCGTTCCTGCGAGCGCGACCGCGCCGGCCGCGGAGGAAGGAGCGGCGCGCGCTCGACGAGGCGGAGTTGCGCGCGCTACTCGAGGCTACACGCGCGACGACGCCCGACCTGTACCCGCTGCTCCTCGCAGCCGTGTTCTCCGGCTGGCGCGGGAGCGAGCTGGGCGGGCTGCGGGAGGCGGACCTCGACCTCGGCGAGCGGCCCAGCATGACTGTCCATCCGCGCGAGGAGAAGACGGGCAAGGACAAGACCGCGTACATCGCGAATCCGCTTGTCGCGCTCCTCAAGGCCGACCGGGAGGCTGTGAAGCGCCTGCCGAACGCCCTAGTCTTCATCGACGGGCAGGGCCGCCCGTGGGCGTCCAAGAGCAGGAACGCCCGGCTGCGTGAGGCGCTCGCCGCGGTTCCCGAGGCGAAGATCCCTGCGTGGAAGCGGGTGGAGGACGACGACCACCTGGGGTTCGACTGGCACAGCCTCCGGCACACCGTCCGGTCGATCCTGAGCGCCCGCGGTCATCGCCCGGCCGTCCTCGGGGAGCTGCTCGGGCAGGCGAACGTCGCGACGGCGAAGCGCTACGACCACGGCTACGTGGCCGAGGGGGTTGCCGTCGCGGCGGACGTCGCGAAGATGCTGGCGACGCAAGCGCCGGCCTTGGCAGAAGCGTAGGGCTGCCGTGGGACCCGGGGGGCCGGCCTCTTGCGCGGAGCCGAGCGGCCCAAGGCGCTCTGGTACAAGGGGCACCCCCGTACCCATGCTCGTCGTCGTCTTCTTCTCCTCGCATCGCAGCCCTCCCCGCAGGCCCTCAAGTGGGAGAATAGGTGGGAATGCACTCACAACCCGAGGGGCAGTAATTCCGTAAGCTGTTGTCAACACACATCTTGCCGGCGTAGCTCAAGGGCAGAGCTCCGGTTTTGTAAACCGGGGGTTGTCGGTTCGAGTCCGACCGCCGGCTCCATCGACATGAGCGCACACGAGGAGATCCGGGCACAGGTGCGGGCGCGGTTCGGCGCCGTCGCGCGCGACCCCAAGGCCGAACGTCGGTTCGCGATGGGCCGCCCGAGCGCACTCGCCCTCGGCTACGCCGCGGAGGAGCTGGACGCGCTTCCGCCGGCGGCGGTCGAGCGGTTCGCGGGCGTCGGGTGCCCGCTCGCGCTCGGCCCGATCGCCGCGCGCGCCCGCGTCCTCGACGTCGGCGCGGGCTCGGGTGTCGACGCCCTCCTCGCCGGCCGCCGCGGCGCGCGCGTCGCGGCGATCGACATGACGGCCGACATGCTGCGCGTGGCGGCCCGCGCCGCCGTGGACGACGTCCGCTTCGTCCGCGCGCTGGCGGAGGGCCTCCCGTTCCCCGAGGGGACGTTCGACGCGGCGCTCTCGAACGGCGTCCTGAACCTCTGTCCCGACAAGCCGCGCGCGCTCGCCGAGCTGGCGCGCGTCTTGAAGCCCGGCGCGCCGCTTCTCGCGGCGGACATCCTCCTCGAGGAGGGCGTGGACGAAGGGACGGTGAAGCGCCTCGGCGCCTGGTCGGACTGAATCCTCGGCGCCGTGCCGGGAAGGGTCTTCCTGGCGCTCCTCGAGAAGGCCGGGTTCCACCCGCCCTCCCGCTTCCTCCGGACCGGCTACCGCACGTCGCCCTACACGTTCGGCGCGGCGTTCCGCGTCACTCGACGATCGTCACTGCCCTGATCCTGTCGAGCTTCGGGAAGTTCTCCTCGAGGTAGCTGTCCCCCTGGAAGTGGATCAGCCCCTGGTCGGGCGCCTCGTCGTAGCCGCCGTAGAGCCGGTCCACGACATCCATCCCCTTCAAGATCCGGCCGAAGGGGGGGAACCCGTTGGCGTCGAGGTTCGGATTGTCGGCAAGGTTCACGAAGACCTGCGTCGTGCGTGAGTCCTTCTGCGCCTTCGCGAACGAGAGGTACCCCTTCAGGTTCGACTCGCGCACCGGCTCGTCCTTGAACGTGGCTTGGTGCCAGCGTTTGTTCACCTCCGGGTCACCCGACTTCCCGAACTGCGCGACGAATCCGGGGAGGACGCGGAAGAACCGGCCGCCCTCGAAGAACCCGATCCGCACGAGGTTGTAGAACCGGTCCGCGGCAAGCGGCGCCCAGTCCCGTTGGACCTCGACCTCGAAGGCGCCCTGCGTCGTCTCGAACCGGACGACGTAGCGCTGCGGGGCGGTGTCGGTCGCAAGCGCCGGGGAGAGGAGCGCGGGGTGACGCGCTTCCTCGACCTGCCGGACCCTCTCGTCGAGGGCGGGGTCGGCCGCGGCCGCCTCCCTGAGCTGCGGCAGCACGACCCTCGCGGCAAAGCCGAACCGGACAAGCGTCGCGGCCACCCTTGCCCGGAGGGCAGGGTCCTTGAGGAGCCCGCCGAGAGCGGTGATCGTAGGGGGGGTGCGGGGGCCCATCGCCGCGAGAACGTCCAAGGCCCCGAGCCCCCCCCTCTTCCCCTCCGCGAGGAGCGCCTCTACCGTGGCCGCCGAGAGGCTTCCCTCCGCGTCCCCCGCCGCCGTCCAGGCGCCCGGGCCACGGTCGAACTGGATGTCGGTCTCGACACCCGTGGCCCGGAACAGGCTCTCCGTGGCTGTGGAGGCCCGGATGGCCTTTACCGGGGGGCAGGACAGGAGGTCGAGGCCGCACTGGCCGGCGAGGAAGTCGGCGGCGTCGGCGAGACGTTCCTTCGGGACCTGGAAGTCATAGCTGCCGCCCAGACGCCGGTCCTTGATGTCCGCGGCAGGGTAGACGTAGGTCGTCCCGGTCGCCCTCCCGAGCATCTCGACCAGATCGATCGCAGGCAGGTCGCGGGCCGTCTTGATGGTCACGTCATCCGCGGCCGCGAGGTGGGGGAGGCAAAGGAGCAGGGCAGCGGCTCTCATCCCCCCTGTTCTACGATGCGGGGGGGCTCGGGGGGCGAGTCCCCCAAGTTTGACAGACGGGGGCACGGGCCTAAAATGCGCGTTTCGCCCAAGTTCCGTACGGGCCGGGGTATGTACCCCGTCCCCCATGGGCGGGTGTAGCTCAATGGTAGAGCTCCAGCCTTCCAAGCTGGTTACGTGGGTTCGATTCCCATCACCCGCTCCAGGAGTTCTTTCGGGCAGCCCGGCGCCCGCACAGCAGAAGATCGTGCTGCCGTAGCTCAGCGGTAGAGCACCTCCTTGGTAAGGAGGAGGTCACGGGTTCAAGCCCCGTCGGCAGCTCCACACGCTTTCCCCGGCGCCGCGAGGGAGAAGGATAGAGGACATGGCCAAGGAAGTCTTTCAGCGGACCAAGCCCCACTGCAACATCGGCACGATCGGTCACATCGACCACGGCAAGACGACGCTCACCGCGTCGATCGTGCGGACGCTCGCCGCCGGCACCGACGCGAAGATCAAGTCGTATCACGAGATCGCGAAGGGCGGCACGGTCCGCGACGAGACGAAGGTCGTGACGATCTCGGTCGCGCACGTGGAGTACACAAGCGACAAGCGGCACTACGCCCACGTCGACTGCCCGGGCCACGCGGACTACGTGAAGAACATGATCACGGGCGCCGCGCAGATGGACGGCGCGATCCTCGTCGTGGACGCGGGCGACGGCCCGATGCCGCAGACGCGCGAGCACATCCTCCTCGCGCGCCAGGTCGGCGTCCCGGCCATGGTCGTCTTCCTGAACAAGTGCGACCTCGTCGACGACCCCGAGCTTCTCGACCTCGTCGAGCTCGAGGTGCGCGAGCTCCTGACCGAGTACGAGTTCCCCGGCGACAAGATCCCGGTCGTCCGCGGCTCGGCGCTGAAGGCGCTCAAGGCGGACAAGCCCGGCCGGACGAACCCGGACTCGAAGTGCATCTTCGACCTGATCGACGCGGTGGACGCGTACATCCCGCAGCCCGTGCGCGCGAAGGACAAGCCGTTCCTCATGTCCGTCGAGGACGTGTTCTCGATCAAGGGCCGCGGCACGGTGGCCACGGGCCGCATCGAGCGCGGCCTCGTCAACGTGCAGGACAAGGTGCAGATCGTCGGCCTCCGCCCGGAGAAGAAGGAGACGGTGGTCACCGGTGTCGAGGCGTTCAACAAGACGCTCGAGCACGGCGAGGCGGGCGACAACGTCGGCCTCCTCCTGCGCGGCATCGAGAAGGACGAGATCGAGCGTGGCATGGTCATCGCGGCGCCCAACTCGATCACCCCGCATACGAAGTTCGACTGCGAGGTGTACGTCCTGACCAAGGAGGAGGGCGGCCGGCACAGCCCCTTCTTCGCGGGCTACCGTCCGCAGTTCTACTTCCGCACGACGGACGTCACGGGCAACGTGACGCTCCAGGGGGCGGAGATGTGCATGCCCGGCGACAACGTCCGCATGTCGGTCGAGCTGATCACGCCGATCGCCATGGAGGAGGGCGTCCGCTTCGCCATCCGCGAGGGCGGCAAGACGATCGGCGCCGGCGTCGTCACCAAGGTCACTGCATGAGAGGCACCCACACACGGGCGTAGCTCAACTGGCAGAGCACCTGATTCCAAATCAGGGGGTTGGGGGTTCGATTCCTCCCGCCCGTGCCAATCGCCATGGAACCCCAGAAAGCCGGTCAGGGCAGTCTGACCCGTCTCGTCACCTGGATGGTGCTGATCCTCGCGGTCGCGCTTGGATGCGTGGAGCTCTACGCCTGGATCCAGAGCCCCACGGACCAGTCGCTGGTCCCGGGAGGCTGGTTCCGGCGCCTCCCGCTCGTCGGGGTCCCGTTCTCGCTGAAGTTCGTGATCTGCGCCCTCCTCTTCGTCGGCCTCGTGATGCTCGTGCGCTGGTCGATGCGGCGCCCGGCCATGGCGGCGGCGCTCGTCGAGACCGAACTCGAGATGAAGAAGGTCTCGTGGCCCACGAAGCAGGAGTCCCTCAACGCCATGTGGGTCGTCGTGTTCGTCACGGCCGTGCTCACGGGAGTGCTGGCGCTGTTCGACCTGGGGCTTCACGTGCTCCTGAGGTTCATCTTCTGATGGCCACCACCGAGAAGCAGTGGTTTGTCCTGCGCGTGGCGAGCGGCCAGGAGGATCGCGTGCGGCGTGGCCTCGAGGCGCGCGTCAAGGCGAAGGGGATCGAGGAACGCGTCCCGCGCATCCTCGTCCCGACCGAGACGGTCACCGAGATCAAGGGCGGAAGGAAGCGCACGATCAAGCGCAAGATCTACCCCGGCTACGTGATCGTCGAGATGCAGATGGACGAGCCGACGTGGTTCCTCATCCGCGAGACGCCCGGGGTCGGCGACTTCATCGGCGCGCACGGGAAGCCCGAGCCGATGGCGCAGGAGGAGGTCGAGAAGCTCATCGGCCAGGTCGAGAAGGAGACCGAGAAGCCGAAGCTCAAGATCGAGTTCCAGAAGGGGGACGCGGTCAAGATCAAGGAAGGACCCTTCGAGAACTACGACGGCGTCGTCGACGAAGTGGACCCGAAGAAGGGCACGGTGCGGGTCATCATCACCGTGTTCAACCGGCCGACGTCGGTCGAGCTGGGCTACTGGCAGGTGGAGGCGATCTGACATGGCGAAGAAGGAGATGGTCGCGAAGATCAAGCTCCAGTGCCCGGGCGGGCAGGCGACCCCGGCACCCCCGGTGGGCCCGGCGCTCGGCCAGCACGGCGTCAACATCGGCCAGTTCATCCAGCAGTTCAACGCCGCGACCGCGGGGAGCCCCGGGATGATCATCCCGGTCGAGATCACGGTCTTCTCCGACCGGACGTTCACCTTCATCACGAAGTCGCCGCCCGCCGCGATCCTCCTCAAGCGCGCCGCGAGCCTCGAGAAGGCGGCGAAGGAGCCGGGCCGGGAGCAGGTCGGGAGCGTGACGCGCGCGCAGGTGCGCGAGATCGCGGAGATCAAGAAGGCGGATCTGAACGCGCCGACCATCGAGGCGGCGGAGCGGATCGTCATGGGCACGGCCAGGTCGTGCGGGATCGAGGTGCGCGGCTAGGCCGCGCGGACGTGGGAGTCCTTTCGGACGCTCGGACCACGGAGGACGAAGGATGCGGAAACGCAGCAAACGCTACGAGAAGGCGGCGAAACTCGTCGACGCCGAGAAGCGGTATGCGGTCGGCGAGGCCGTCGCGATCCTGCACAAGATGCCCGCGCCCAAGTTCGACGAGAGCGTGCGGCTCTGCGTGCGCCTCGGCATCGACGCGAAGAAGTCGGACCAGATCGTCCGCGGTGCCTACAGCCTGCCGCACGGGATCGGCAAGGCGGTGCGCGTCGCGGTCTTCGCCGACGGCGAGCACGCGGCTGCCGCGAAGGCGGCGGGCGCGGACTTCGTCGGCGCCCAGGATCTCGCCGACAAGGTCACGAACGAGGGATGGATGGACTTCGACGTTGCGATCGCCCACCCGTCGATGATGCGCGTGGTCGGCAAGCTCGGCAAGGTGCTCGGCCCGCAGGGCAAGATGCCGACGCCGAAGGCCGGCACCGTCGTCGAGGCGGTCGGGCAGGCGGTGAAGGAGTTCAAGGCGGGCAAGATCGAGTTCCGGAACGACGCGGGCGGGAACCTCCAGGTGATCCTCGGCAGGAAGAGCTTCGAGGCGAAGAAGCTCGAGGAGAACATCACCGCGTTCCTCGACCACGTGCGCTCGCTCCGCCCGGCCGCCGCGAAGGGCAACTTCATCGTCGGGGCCTACCTGTCGCCGAGCATGGGGCCGGCGATCTCGCTCCAGGTGGCGTAGGGGAGGGGGCCATGCCGAACGAGCTGAAGCAGATGATGGCCGAGGAGCTGCGGCGCGATCTCGAGGGGTCGCCGAACGTGCTCGTGATCGGCCTCCAGCCGATGGACGCCGCGGGCAACTTCGACCTCCGGAACCGCCTGCGTGCGAAGGGCGCGCGCCTGCGCGTGGTCCACAACCGCACGTCGCGGCACGCGCTCGACGAGGCGAAGCGTCCGCTCGGCGACTTCTTCAAGGGATCGACCGGCTTGACCCTCGTGCCCGGCGCCGAGCCGGACATGGGGGCGGTCGCGAAGGCGCTGGTCGAGATCGCGAAGCAGAAGAGGATCGAGATCCGCGGCGGCCTCGTGGAGGGGCAGATCCTCGACAAGGGCGGCGTCGAGCTGCTCGCGAAGAGCCCCGACAAGAAGACGCTCAGGGCCATGATGTGCGGCGCGATCCTCGGCCCGGCCCGCGGGCTCGCGGGCGCGCTCAACGCCGTCAGCAGCGGGCTCGCCCGCTGCCTCAAGGCGCGCATGGAGAAGCTGCCGCCCGAGCCGCCGGCGGCCGCTCCGGCTGCCCCCGCGGCCCCCGAAACCCAGACCAAGGAACAAGCTTAGGGAACCCCGTTGCGACGGGATCCCCTTAGGAGGCGCACGAAATGTCCGAGAACGTCGTGGAGCTCGATGCCGAGCTCGAGAAGATCTTCGAGTCGCTCAACGCCCTTCCCATCTCCAAGGCGGCGAAGCTCGTCAAGGCGATGGAGGCGCGCTGGGGCGTCAGCGCCGCGGCGCCGGTCGTGGTGGCCGGCCCGGCCGCCGGCGGCGCCGGTGGAGCGGCCGCGGAGGCGAAGGAGGAGAAGACCACCTTCGACGTCATCCTCAAGGCCGTCGGCGACAAGAAGATCCAGGTGATCAAGGTCGTCCGCACGGTGACGGGCCTCGGCCTCAAGGAGGCGAAGGATCTCGTCGACGGCGCCCCCGGCAAGGTGAAGCAGGGCGTCGCCAAGGAGGAGGCGGAGAAGATCAAGAAGGAGCTCGAGGAGTCGGGCGCGACCGTCGAGCTCGCCTAGATGGCCGCCGCCCCCCCGGCCCCCTGCCTTCCTGTCCTCGCCGCCGTGAAGAGGGTCCAAAGGGACCGAGAAACCCGGCGGAACGCCCCCGGTCCGTTCTTTGCCATCTCGTAAGAGAGACCGCCCACGATGGAAACCCTGCATTTCGGACGCAAGGACGAGTTCGTGCTGCCCGACCTCGTCGAGCTCCAGACCCGCTCGTACGAGGAGTACCTCCAGGCGGAGGTCCCGTTCTCGGAGCGCGAGGACAAGGGGCTCGAGGCGATCATCCGCGAGGTCTTCCCGATCGAGTCCTACGACGGCACGATGAAGCTCCAGTACCTCGGGTACGAGCTCGGCGCGCCCCGCTACGTGCCCGACGAGTGCCGGCGCCTGCGCCTCACGTACGGGTCGCCGTTCAAGATCCGCGTGCGCCTCGACAAGGAGGAGCCGGTCGAGGAGGAGGTCTACCTCGGCGAGCTCCCGATCATGGTCGGGGGCGGCGAGTTCATCATCAACGGGACGGAGCGCGTGATCGTCTCGCAGCTCCACCGCTCGCCGGGCATCGACTTCAGCATGGAGACCCACACCTCCGAGAAGAAGCTCCACAGCTGCTGGATCATCCCGGAGCGCGGGTCATGGATCGAGCTGAACGTCTCCAAGAAGGACACGCTGCAGGTCCGCATCGACCAGTCGGGGAAGTTCCCGGCGACGAGCCTCCTCCGCGCGCTCGGCCAGGAGTACTCGACCAACGCCGACCTCATCCGGCTCTTCCACCCGACGTCGGTGGTGAAGCGCGGCACGCGCGGCTTCCTCCAGCGGATCTCGGGTCGGTTCGCGGTCGAGGACGTCGTGGACGAGGCGACGGGCGAGATCCTCGTGCCGGCCGGGGACCCGATCTCCGAGCAGCACGCGGAGCTCATCCAGAAGAGCAACATCAAGCAGGTCGAGGTCATCGAGACGCTCGAGGACCCGCTGCTCCTGAACACGCTCGCCGAGGACAGCACGACGAGCCACGAGGACGCGCTGCTGCGCCTCTACACCCGGCTGCGGCCCGGCAACCCGCCGCAGCTCGAGAAGGCGCGCGAGCTGTTCGCCGAGAAGTTCTTCGACCCGGGTCGCTACCGGCTCGGGCGCGTCGGGCGCTTCCGGTTGAACCGAAAGTTCAAGAAGAGCACGACCGAGGAGATCCAGGTTCTCCAGAAGGAGGACCTGGTCGACGCGATCCGCTACATCCTGATGCTGCGCGACGGGAAGGGCGAGATCGACGACATCGACCACCTCGGCAACCGGCGCATCCGCTCGATCGCGGAGCTGGCCGGCGACGAGATCCGCAAGGGGTTCCTGAAGCTGCGGCGGACGGCCCAGGAGCGGATGAACATCGAGAACCGGGAGACCGTGACGCCGCGGTCGATCATCAACTCGAAGACGATCAGCTCGGCGATCGACTACTTCTTCGGGCGCGGCGAGCTTTCGCAGGTCGTGGACCAGACGAACCCGCTGTCGCAGCTCACCCACGAGCGTCGACTCTCCGCGCTGGGGCCTGGGGGCCTGAACCGGAAGCGCGCGGGCTTCGAGGTTCGCGACGTCCACATCAGCCACTACGGCCGCATCTGCCCGATCGAGACGCCCGAGGGCACGAACATCGGCCTCATCTCGTCGCTCGCGATCTACGCGAAGAGCGACCCGTACGGCTTCCTGATCACGCCCTACCGCGTCGTGCGGGGCGGGCGGGTGACGGAGGACGTGCAGTACCTCCGCGCGGACGAGGAGCGCGACCGCATCCTCGCGCCGGCCGACACGCCCGTCGATGCGGGCGGGAAGCTCACCGACATCGTCCTCGCGCGCAAGAACGAGGACATGCTGATGGTGCCCTCGAAGGAGGTCGAGTTCATCGACGTGAGCCCGAAGCAGCTCGTCGGCGTGAGCGCGGCGCTCATCCCCTTCCTTGAGCACGACGACGCGAACCGCGCGCTCATGGGCTCCAACATGCAGCGGCAGGCCGTGCCGCTCGTGCGGACCGAGACCCCGCTCGTGGCCACGGGCATGGAGGGGCCGGTCGCGCGCAACTCGGGGATGGTGCCGAAGGCCGACGAGGAGGGGACCGTCGTCAAGGCCACGTCCACCGAGATCGTGGTCGAGGACGGGAACCGGCGCCGGACCTATCCGCTGCGCAAGTTCGTCGGCCTGAACGAGCGGACCTGCCTGAACCAGAGGCCGCTCGTGAAGCCGGGCGACAAGGTCGCGGCCGGGCAGGTGCTCGCGGACAGCGCGGGGACGTGCCGGGGCGAGCTGGCGCTCGGCAAGAACATCCTCGTCGCGTTCATGCCGTACGACGGCTACAACTTCGAGGACGCGGTCCTCATCTCGGAGCAGCTGCTCCGGGAGGACACGTACACCTCGATCCACGTCGAGGAGTTCGAGATCGAGATCCGCGAGACGAAGCTCGGGCGCGAGGAGTTCACGAACGACATCCCGAACGTCTCCGAGCGGGCGCTCAAGAACCTCGACGAGGACGGCATCGTCCGCATCGGCACGTTCGTGCGGCCGGGCGACATCCTCGTCGGCAAGGTCTCGCCGAAGTCGAAGAGCGAGCTCTCGCCCGAGGAGAAGCTGCTCCACGCGATCTTCGGGCGCGCGGGCGAGGACGTGAAGAACGACTCGCTCGAGGTGCCCAGCGGCGTCGAGGGCATCGTGATCGACGCCCAGAAGTTCAGCCGCAAGGTGAACCTCACCGAGGAGGAGCGGCAGGCGAACCTCCAGGAGATCAAGCGCCTCGAGCGCGAGTTCCTGACGCAGTACCAGGAGATCCTCGAGGCGTGCATCGCCGAGATGACCGAGGCGCGGGACAAGCCGCTGCGCGACCCCGAGACACGCAAGGCGTTCTCGGTCGGAGCGGTCCTCTCCGCGATCGAGTTCAAGAAGATCCGCGACCGGCTGCGGGGCGAGGTCCTCGAGGAGCCGAAGTCGCGCGGACGCGACAAGCGGCTGAAGTCGCTGCGAGACAGCTTCGTGCGCATCGACACGCTCGAGGCGGTGAAGAACAAGCACGTCAACCGGCTGAGCCGCGGCGACGAGCTGCCCACGGGCGTGCTCGAGATGGTCAAGGTCTACGTCTCGACCAAGCGGAAGATCTCGGTCGGCGACAAGGTCGCCGGGAGGCACGGCAACAAGGGCGTCATCAGCCGCATCCTCTCGATCGAGGACATGCCGTACCTCGAGGACGGGACGCCGGTCCAGATGGTGCTCAACCCGCTCGGCGTCCCGAGCCGCATGAACGTGGGCCAGATCCTGGAGACCCACCTGGGCTACGCGGCCAAGGCGCTCGGCTACCGGATCGTCGCGCCCGTCTTCAGCGGCAGCCGCGAGGCGGACGTGGAGAGCCTCCTCGAGCGCGCCGGCCTGCCGAGGGACGGCAAGGTGACGCTCTACGACGGCCGGAGCGGCGAGCCCTTCGAGCAGAAGGTGACCGTCGGCTACATGTACATGCTGAAGCTGCACCATCTGGTCGACGACAAGGTGCACGCCCGCGCGACCGGGCCGTACTCGCTGATCACCCAGCAGCCGCTGGGCGGCAAGGCGCGCTTCGGCGGCCAGCGGTTCGGGGAGATGGAGGTGTGGGCGCTCGAGGCCTACGGCGCCGCGAACATCCTCCAGGAGCTCCTCACCGTCAAGTCCGACGACGTGGACGGCCGCATGAAGATCTACGAGGCGATGGTCAAGGGCGAGAACATCCTCGAGGCGGGCACGCCGGTCTCCTTCGAGGTCCTCACCAACGAGATCAAGGGGCTGGCCCTGAATCTCGAGCTGGTCAAGCAGGCGTTCTAGGGAGGATGGACATGGTCGAGACTCTCTACAACCGCATCAACGACTACAGCGCGGTGAAGATCCGCCTCGCGTCGCCCGAGGACATCCGGTCCTGGTCGTACGGCGAGGTCAAGAAGCCCGAGACGATCAACTACCGCACCTACCGGTCGGAGAAGGATGGCCTCTTCTGCGAGCGCATCTTCGGCCCGGAGCGCGACTGGGAGTGCGCGTGCGGGAAGTACAAGGGCATCAAGCACAAGGGCATCATCTGCGACCGCTGCGGCGTGAAGGTGACGCACTCGCGCGTGCGCCGCAAGCGCATGGGCCACATCAGCCTCGCGGCGCCGGTCGTCCACATCTGGTTCTTCAAGGCGATGCCGTCCCGCCTCGGGACGCTGCTCGGGATGAAGACCAACGCGCTCGAGCGCGTGATCTACTTCCAGGACTACGTCGTCGTGGACCCGGGCAACACGCCGCTGAAGGAGCAGCAGCTCCTCACCGAGGAGCAGTACCGGGAGTGCCGGCTCAAGTACGGCGACTCCTTCAAGGCGGGGATGGGCGCCGAGTCGGTGCGCGACCTCCTGCGCCGCCTCGATCTCGACGCGGTGTCGGCGGACCTCCGCGGCGAGCTGACGACGACAAGGTCCCGCCAGCGCCAGAAGGACATCATCAAGCGGCTCAAGCTCGTGGACGCCGTCCGCGAGTCGGAGAACAAGGCCGAGTGGATGGTCCTCGACGTGATCCCCGTGATCCCGCCGGACCTGCGCCCGCTCGTCCTGCTCGAGAGCGGCAACTTCGCGACGTCGGACCTGAACGACCTCTACCGGCGGCTCATCAACCGCAACAACCGGCTGAAGAAGCTGCTCGACCTCAACGCGCCCGAGGTGATCATCCGCAACGAGAAGCGCATGCTCCAGCAGTCGGTGGACGCGCTCTTCGACAACAACCGGTGCGTTCGCGCGGTGCTGGGCTCCTCGAACCGCCCGCTCAAGTCGCTCACCGACATGATCAAGGGCAAGCAGGGCCGGTTCCGCGAGAACCTGCTCGGCAAGCGCGTGGACTACAGCGCGCGCTCCGTGATCGTGGTCGGCCCCGACCTGAAACTCTCGCAGTGCGGCCTTCCGAAGAAGATCGCGCTCGAGCTCTACCAGCCCTTCATCATCCGGCGGCTCAAGGAGATGGGGCTCGCGGACACGATCAAGAGCGCGAAGAAGATGCTCGAGCGCCGTGACGAGGAGGTCTACGACATCCTCGAGGAGGTCATCCTCGACCACCCGGTGCTCCTGAACCGCGCGCCGACGCTGCACCGCATGGGCATCCAGGCGTTCCAGCCGGTGCTCGTCGAGGGCAACGCGATCCGCATCCACCCGCTGGTCTGCACCGGCTTCAACGCCGACTTCGACGGCGACCAGATGGCGGTCCACTTGCCGCTGTCCTTCGAGGCGCAGATCGAGGCGAGCACGCTGATGCTCGCCCCGCACAACATCTTCTCGCCGGCGCACGGCAAGCCGATCATCGCGCCGAGCCAGGACATCGTCCTGGGGATCGGCTACCTGACGGTCGACCACGACCTGAAGGACCGTGCCCCGCTCGTCGTCGGGAGCCCGAACGAGGCCTTCCTCGCGCTCGGGACCGGCCGCCTCCGGACGCACAGCCAGGTGAAGCTGCGCCTTCCGGAGGGCAAGGAGGTCAAGAACTCCCTCAAGAGCGACCCGAAGCTCTCGGAGGGCCTCGTGCTCACCACGATGGGCCGGATCATCTTCAACGACATCCTTCCCCCGCGGATGCCCTTCTACAACTACCCCCTCAACAAGAAGGGTATTCAGAACGTCATCTCGGACTGCCACAAGGTCCTCGGCCGCGAGGCGACGATCAAGCTGCTCGACGACGTCAAGGACCTCGGCTTCAAGTCCGCCACGCGCGCCGGCGTCTCCTTCGCGAAGGACGACATGAAGACGCCGAGCGCCAAGCAGCGGATCATGGACGAGACCCAGGTCGAGGTCGACACGATCGAGCGCAACTACCGGATGGGCGTCATCACGGAGGGCGAGCGCTACAACCAGATCATCGACTGCTGGACCGCCGCGCGCGAGCGCATCGGCAAGGAGATGATGGCCGAGCTCAAGACGGACCAGCGCGACGGAAAGCCCTACCTGAACCCCATCTACCTGATGGCCGACACGGGCGCCCGCGGCTCGGTCGAGCAGATCCGCCAGCTTGCCGGCATGCGCGGCCTCATGGCGAAGCCGTCGGGCAAGATCATCGAGGTGCCCATCAAGGCCAACTTCCGCGAGGGCCTCAGCGTGCTCGAGTACTTCTCGAGCACCCACGGGGCGCGCAAGGGCCTCGCGGACACCGCGCTCAAGACCGCGGACTCGGGCTATCTGACGCGCAAGCTTGCCGACGTCGCCCAGAACGTCGTGGTCACGATGGAGGACTGCGGGACGCTCAACGGGATCTCCAAGGGGGTCGTCTACAAGGGCGACAAGGTGGAGGTCGCGCTCTCCGAGGCGATCACCGGTCGCGTCGCGCGCGACACGATCGTGGACGTCGTGACCGACGAGGAGGTGGTGAAGGAGAACGAGGTCATCACCGAGGAGGTCGCGCGGCGCATTGAGTCGATGGGATACGAGAAGATCCGCGTGCGCAGCGCGCTCACCTGCGAGGCGCCCCTTGGCCTCTGCGGGCGCTGCTACGGGATGGACCTGTCCCGCGGCAAGATCGTGGAGCGTGGCCTCGCGGTCGGGATCATCGCCGCGCAGTCGATCGGCGAGCCGGGCACGCAGCTCACGATGCGCACGTTCCACATCGGCGGCACCGCCCACAAGACGGTCGAGGAGGCGGAGATCCGCACCCGCTTCAAGGGCATCGTCCGGTTCGACAAGCTCAAGGCGGTGCAGAACGACAAGGGCGAGCAGATCGTCCTCAACCGCAACGGCGAGCTGGTCGTCGAGGACGACCAGAAGCGCGAGGTGGACCGCCACCTGATCCCGGCCGGCGCGGTCCTCCACGTGAAGGACGGGCAGGAGATCAAGGAGAAGCAGGTCGTCTGCCGCTGGGACCCGCACCACGTCCCGATCATCTGCGAGGTCGACGGCGTCGTGAAGTACGACGAGATCGTCGAGGGGAAGACGATGAAGGAGGAGCACGACGCCGTCTCGGGCGTCACGCGCCGCCAGATCGTCGAGCACAAGGGCGACCTGCACCCCCAGGTCATCATCACCGACAAGAACGGGCACCCGCTCGCCCTCTACCCGATCCCCGAGCGTGCCTACCTCGAGGCGCCCGATGGCGCGAAGATCCGCGCGGGCACGCTCATCGCGAAGTCCCCGCGCGAGATCACCGGCACCCAGGACATCACGGGCGGCCTGCCGCGCGTGACGGAGCTCTTCGAGGCGCGCAAGCCGAAGGACCCCGCGGTCATGAGCGAGATCGACGGCAACGTCGAGCTCGGCGAGAAGAAGCGGGGCAAGCGCATCCTCCGCGTGAAGGCGGAGGGCGCGATCGAGAAGGAGCATCTGATCCCGCAGGGCAAGCACCTGCTCGTGCACAACGGCGACCGCGTGCGTTCGGGCGAGGCCCTCACCGAGGGGCCCCACGTGCCGCACGACATCCTCCGCATCAGCGGCGAGGAGGCGGTGCAGAACTACCTCGTCCGCGAGGTGCAGAACGTCTACCGGTCGCAGGGCGTCTCGATCGACGACAAGCACATCGAGATCATCGTGGGCCAGATGATGCGCAAGGTGCGCATCGAGGACCCGGGTGACACCGAGTTCCTTCCCGGCTCCGTCGTGGACAAGTTCCGCTTCCGCGAGGCCAACAAGAAGGTCATCGAGGAGAACGGGCGGCCCGCGCGCGCGACGCCGCTCCTCATGGGCATCACGAAGGCCTCGCTCCAGAGCGACTCCTTCATCTCGGCCGCCTCCTTCCAGGAGACGACGAAGGTGCTCACCGAGGCGGCGCTCGCGGGCAGGACCGACAACCTCGTCGGCCTCAAGGAGAACGTGATCCTCGGCCACCTCATCCCGGCCGGCACCGGCTTCTCCTGGTACTCCAAGGGCCGGTTGAAGCGCGAGATCCAGCTGGAGGAGGGGTTCACGGAGTTCGAGGGCGGGCTGCCGTCGCCGGAGCCGGAGCCGCCGCGCGAGGTGGTCGCTTGAAGAGGGGGGGCTTGGGGGGTCTGGACAACTCCGGTAGGGTAGGGGGCTCGAATGCCGACGATCCACCAGCTGGTCCGCAAGGGGCGCGGGCGCAAGGTCTACCGCAGCAAGTCGCCTGCCCTCGAGATCTGCCCGTTCAAGCGCGGGGTCTGCCTGCAGGTCAAGACCATGACCCCGAAGAAGCCGAACTCGGCGCTGCGGAAGATCGCGCGCGTCCGGCTCTCGAACGGGAACGAGGTCACCGCCTACATCCCCGGCGAGGGACACAACCTGCAGGAGCACTCGATCGTCCTCGTGCGCGGGGGCCGCGTGCCCGACCTGCCCGGCGTGCGCTACCACATCATCCGGGGGACGCTTGACGCCGCGGGTGTCGAGGACCGTCGCCGCAGCCGCTCGAAGTACGGCACGAAGAGGCCCAAGTAATGCCCCGCAACTACAAGTCCACCGAACGTTTCATCGTCGGCGACCCGCGTCACGACAGCAAGCTGCTCGGCAAGTTCGTCAACTCCATCATGGAGCGTGGCAAGAAGTCGCTCGCGCAGCGCATCGTCTACGACGCGTTCGGCATCATCCAGGAGCGGATGAAGGACAAGGACCCGGTGGAGGTCTTCACGCAGGCGATCAACAACGTGAAGCCGCTCATCCAGGTCCGCTCGAAGCGGGTCGGCGGCGCGACCTACCAGGTCCCCATGGAGGTCTCGAAGCGTCGCGCCCAGATGCTCGCGGTCCGGTGGATCCTCGAGGCGGCGCGCGGCAAGAAGGGCCGGCCCGTCTCCCGCGCGCTCGCGGACGAGCTCTGCGCCGCCTACAACGGCGAGGGCGGGGCCATGACCACCCGCGAGAACGTCCACAAGATGGCCGAGGCCAACAAGGCCTTCGCCCACTTCGCCTGGTAGCGGGCCGCGCGGCGTCCCCCGACCGCGCGCGCGGCGACGCGGGTGGAGCACCCCGGCGGTAGGATCGCGGCGTGCGCCGGAGGACCCTCGTTGCGGCTTCCGCGGCGGCCGTGCTCGTCGCCCTGTTCCTCGTCCTCCTCGAGTTTCCCCGCCACCGCGGAGGGAGGGCATCGCGCCCGGAGACCGCGGTCCGCGGGCAGGGCGCGGCCGGGGGCGGCGGAACCAGGACCGAGGGCGACGCGGTGCCGGGTGCGGCGACGGCGGGCAGCGCCGAACCCTTGCCGGACGACGCGGCTCGCCGCCTGCGCGAGCAGGTCATCGACTGGGCTCTTGGGGTCGACGGCGCGGTGTGCCTCGAGCCGCCCGACCGGTACCTGAACGACCTATGGAACGTGAAGTACCACCGGAAGCGGGAACAAGTCCCGGAGGGGACGATCACCGGCCTCATCGGCCCCAAGACCGGCGCGGACGACTGGCTCAGGGCGGTGCCCGCTCGCGCGACGTTCCACTCGGTCGACCTCCGAGGGAGCGACATCTCCGCCCGCGGGCTGGACCAGATTGCGGGACGCGAGGACATCCGCGTCCTGATCCTCGGGCGGTGCCCGCGCCTTCGCTTCGAGGACCTTGGCGTCGTGGCGACCCTGCGCTCGCTGGAGATCCTCGTGGTCACGGGAGCGGATCTCGACGAGCGGACGCTCTCCCTCCTCGCCGGCGCAAGATCCCTGAAGCGCCTTGAGCTGTCCGGCCTCGGGATCACCGATGCCGGCGTTCCGCACCTCCTCGGGCTCTCCAAGCTCGAGCAGCTCGAGCTGTCGGGCACGAGCGTGTCCCGAGCAAGCCTCCCCCCTGCTCGCGCGGATGCCGGCTCTGAACCGGCTGTCCCTAAAGGACATGCGGACATGCTTCTGGACCGCGCCGCGCTCGACGCCGCCCGATAGGGGAATGCGTTAGACTCCTAGGCTTCCATCCATGTCCGACGTCACGAAGGTCCGCAACATCGGCATCATCGCCCACATCGACGCGGGCAAGACGACCGTGTCCGAGCGGGTCCTCTACTACACGGGCAAGGAACACAAGATGGGGGAGGTCCACGAGGGCGCGGCCAAGATGGACTGGATGGAGGAGGAGCAGCAGCGGGGGATCACGATCACCGCCGCGGCCACGACCATCCCCTGGAAGGGCCACCGGATCAACCTCATCGACACGCCCGGCCACGTCGACTTCACCGCGGAGGTGGAGCGGAGCCTCCGCGTGCTGGACGGCGCGGTCGTCGTTTTCGACGGCGTCCACGGCGTCGAGGCGCAGAGCGAGACGGTCTGGCGCCAGGCGGACCGCTACCGGGTCCCGCGCCTCTGCTTCGTGAACAAGCTCGACCGCGCAGGCGGTTCGTTCGACCGCTCGCTTGCGTCGATCCGGAAGCGCCTCTCGCTCAAGCCCCTGCCGCTCCAGATGCCCATCGGGCTCGAGAAGGAGTTCCGCGGCATGATCGACCTCGTGCGAATGGAGGCTCTCCTTTGGCCTGAGGACGGCCTCGGCGAGACGTTCGAGCGCGTCCCCGTGCCTGCGGCGCTCGAGGACGAGGCGACGCTCCACCGGCTCGACCTCGTCGCGGCGCTGGCAGACCTCGACGACGCGGTCGCCGAGCGCTACCTGGCCGAGGGGCCGGTCGAACCGGAGCTCCTCGCGGCCGCGATCCGCCGCGTGACGGTCGCGTGCCGCGCGACACCGGTCCTCTGCGGCGCGGCCCTCCGCAACAAGGGGATCCAGCCGCTGCTCGACGCGGTCGTCGCGTACCTCCCGTCGCCGCGCGACGTCCCGCCCGCGAGGGGCGTCCAGCCCGACACCGAGAGGCCCGAGGAGCGCCCCTGCGACGACAACGTGCCCTTCGCGGCGCTCGTCTTCAAGAGCTTCGCCGACCGCCACGGCGACCTCGTCTACCTGCGCCTCTACAGCGGCACGCTCGCGGAGAACGGCCACGCTTACAACCCGCGCGCGAGAAAGGGCGAGCGGATCCAGCAGCTCTACCGGATGCACGCGAACGAGCGCGAGCGGATCAAGGAGGCGCGCGCGGGCGACATCGTCGCGACGGTCGGCCTCAAGTACGCGGTCACGGGCGACACGCTCTGCGAAAAGGCCCACCCGATCCTCTTCGAGGGCGCGCGCTTCCCCGAGACCGTCATCTCGATGGCGGTCGAGCCGAAGAGCAGCGCCGACCGCGCCCGCATGGTGGAGGTGCTCGACCGCCTCCAGCGCGACGACCCGACCTTCGACGCTCACGAGGACGAGGAGACGGGCCAGACGATCATCGCGGGGATGGGGGAGCTCCACCTGGAGGTCCTCGTCCACCGGATGCTCCGCGACTTCCAGCTCGGCGTGAACGTGGGGAGCCCGCGCGTCTCCTACCGCCAGACGCTCGGCCAGCGGGGCGCGGGCGAGGGGCACTTCGAGCAGGAGGCCGGGAACAAGATGCAGTTCGCGCACATCGCGGTCGAGGCGTCGCCCCTCGAGAAGCGCGAGGGCTTCAAGGTCGAATGGGAGGACCGCATCCGCGCCGCCCTCCCGCACCCGATCCAGGAGGCGGTCGAGCGGTCGCTCGCCGACGCCGCCCGGTCCGGGGCGGGCGAGGCCTACCCGCTGATCGGTGTCCGCGTGAAAGTCCTCGCCGCGACCTTCCGCGAGGAGGACTCGACCGAGCTTGCCTTCGAGGTGGCGGCCGGCCGCGCGCTCGAAGCCGCGGCGGAGAAGGGACACCGCCTCGTCCTCGAACCGGTGATGCGGGTCGAGATCCGCACGCCCAACGAGTACGTGGGCCCGGTCCTCGGCGACCTGAACAGCCGCGGGGCGAACATCCTCGTGACCGAGCCGCTCGAAGCGGGATTCACCGAGATCGCGGCGACGGTGTCGCTTGCCGAGATGTTCGGCTACGTCGGGACGCTCCGGAGCCTGACGCAGGGCCGGGCCAGCCACAGCATGGAGCCGTCCGGCTACCGGCCGGTCCCGCCCGATGTCGCGGGAAGGCTGCTCTTGTAGGAAGGGCTGGAGGCTGGGGGGGAGGGGGCGCGGGGGAGGGATTCGAGCCTCTAGCCTCCTGCCTGTTCCCCCCGGCCCCTTCAGCCCCCCCCTGAAAACCTTGGCCGCTCGGCAGCGAACCTGTAATCTACTCGTTTTCGTCCGGGCCCGGCCCGGAGCGAGCGCGAGTCCCCGCACCAGGGGGCGTGGAGCGCGAAGTCCCGGCTTTCGCCGGGCCGCGCCGTCGCCTCCGCGGGCGCGTTCCCTCCCCCGGCCCCGGGGGGCGCCACGAGATGGACGAGATCAAGATCAGGATGGAGGCCTACGACCACGAGTCGCTCGATTCGTCGGCGCTCGAGATCGTGGACACCGCAAAGCGCACGGGCGCGAAGGTGCGGGGCCCTGTGCCCCTGCCCACGCGCATCGAGCGCTACACCGTCCTGCGCTCGCCGCACATCGACAAGAAGTCGCGCGAACAGTTCGAGATCCGCACGCACAAGCGCCTCATCTACATCAACGAGCCGACGCCCAAGACGGTGGACGCGCTGTCGAAGCTCAACATGCCGGCCGGCGTCGACATCCGGATCAAGCTGTAGCCATGGAAGTCACGGTCCCCGTCCTCAAGAAGTCCGGCGATCTCGGCAAGCGCGCCGTGGACGCCGCGCGCTTCAAGCGGTACGGCAAGAAGGTCCTCCTCCGCGAGTACGTCGTCATGGCCGAGGCGCGCAAACGCGTCGGCAGCCACTCCGCGCTCACGCGCGGCGAGGTGGCGGGCTCGACGAAGAAGATGTACCGGCAGAAGGGGACCGGTCGCGCGCGCCACGGCAACTACAAGGCGCCGCAGCTCCGCGGCGGCGGCATGTGCTTCGCGAAGAAGCCGCGCGAGCACGGCTGGGCGATGCCGAAACGGGCCCGCCGCGCGGCGCTCGAAGGCGCGCTGCGCGGGAAGCTCGAGGACGGCGAGGTGCGTCTCGTCGAGCGGTTCTCCTTCGAGCGGGCGCGCACGAAGGAGTTCGCGGCGCTCCTGAAGCAGCTCGCGGTGGACGGGAGCTTCCTCGTGGTGCCCAACGCGCACGACGAGCGGGTCCGGCTCTCGTGCCGCAACCTGCCGGGGGCGCTCTACCGCGTGGTCGCGGACCTGAACGCGTATGAGGTCCTGAAGCAGAAGTACCTCGTGATCGAGGCCGACGCCCTGAAGGCGCTCGAGGAGAGGTTCGCCCGTGGCTGACGTCGAACGCTTCTACAGGATCATCCGCCGTCCGAGGATCACCGAGAAGGGCGAGAAGATGCGGGAGCGCCACCGGGCCTACCCCTTCGAGGTGGCCGCCCACGCAAACAAGATCGAGGTGCGCCACGCGATCGAGGCCCTGTTCAAGGTGAAGGTCACCGCGGTGCGCACGCAGAGCTACCGCGGGAAGGTGAGGCGCGTCGGCCGCTCGTACGGCCGGCGCCCGGACTGGAAGAAGGCGATCGTGGTCCTCGCCGAGGGCTACACGATCGAGAACTTCTACTAGTCGGAGGGGGGAATGGGCCTCAAGAAGTTCAAACCCACGAGCCCCGGTCGCCGCGCCGGCACCGGGCCGGATTTCGCCGAGGTGACGAAGGCGGCCCCGGAGAAGGGGCTCCTGCGCGTGCTCAAGAGCACGGGCGGCCGCAACAACCAGGGCAAGATGACCCAGCGGCGCCGCGGCGGCGGGCACAAGCGCATGTACCGCGTCATCGACTTCAAGCGCGACAAGGACGGCATCGCGGCTCGCGTCGCGGCGGTCGAGTACGACCCGAACCGGTCGTGCCGGATCGCGCTCCTCCACTACGCCGACGGCGAGAAGCGCTACATCCTCGCGCCCGAGAAGCTCGAGGTCGGCGCGACCGTGATGAACGGCCCGCAGGCCGAGCCGAAGGTCGGCAACTGCCTTGAGCTCCGCCACATTCCCGTGGGCCTCGAGATCCACAACATCGAGCTGGCGCCCGGCCAGGGCGGGCAGCTCGTGCGCTCCGCGGGCGTCGTCGCGCAGCTGCAGGCGAAGGACGGTCGCTTCGCGATCATCCAGCTCCCGAGCGGCGCGATCATGAAGATCCACCACCGGTGCCGCGCGACGATCGGCCAGGTCGGATTCATCGAACACAACCTGATCAGCTACGGCAAGGCGGGACGGAGGCGCTGGATGGGGCAGCGGCCCGAGGTCCGCGGTTCCGCCATGAACCCTGTCGCCCACCCGATGGGCGGCGGCGAGGGACGACGCGCCGGCGGGCGCCACCCGGTCTCGCCTACGGGCGTCCTCGCGAAGGGCGGCAAGACGCGCCAGAGGCGCAAGGTCACCGGTCGCCGCATCCTCCGCCACCGCAAGCGCGGCCGCTTCCAGAGGTAGCCATGAGTCGAAGCTTGAAGAAGGGCCCCCACGTCGACGAGAAGCTCCTCCTCCGCATCGAGCGGATGGGCGGGAGCAAGAAGGAGCCCATCAAGACCTGGGCACGCGGCTGCACGATCACCCCCGAGTTCGTGGGGTACACGTTCAACGTCCACAACGGCAACAAGTTCCTCAAGGTGTTCGTGACCGAGGACATGGTGGGGCACAAGCTCGGGGAGTTCTCCCCGACCCGGACCTTCCGCGGCCACACGCTCCGCAAGGAGACCACCGAGGAAGAGGGGGCGGCGACGTAGCCATGGCGGGCAAGAGCTTCCGCGCGGTTCACCGCTGGGCGCGCATCGCGCCGCGCAAGGCGCGGCTCGTCGCCGACCTGCTGCGGGGCCTCCCCGTGGACGACGCGCTCGCGATCCTCGACCACCAGCCGCAGCGGGCCGCGGTGCTCCTGCGGAAGGTGGTGAAGTCGGCGATGGCGAACGCGAGCCAGGACCTCGAGGTGGATCTCAAGGCGCTGGTCGTGGAGGAGGCGCGCGTGGACATGGGACCGCTCCTCGGCGGACGCGCCCGGTGGAGGCCGCGCTCCCAGGGGCGCGCGGTCCCGATCCTCAAGCGCACGAGCCACCTGATCGTCGGTCTCAAGGAGTCCGAGCGGAAGCCGCGGCGCGGCGCGGCCCCCGCAGCCCCCCCCGTCGCGCCGGAAGAGGAGCAGGCGGCCGACCAGGCCGCGGAGTAGCCATGGGCCAGAAGACGCATCCGATCGGCTTCCGCGTGGGGATCACCCGCCGCCACGATTCCCGCTGGTACGCGAACAAGAAGGAGTTCCCGAAGCTCCTCGAGCAGGACCAGAAGATCCGGAAGTACATCAAGCAGCAGTTCTTCGGCGCGCAGATCCCGCGGATCGAGATCGAGCGCAGCCGCGAACTCGTGCGGATCCTCGTCCACTGCGCGAAACCCGGCGTGCTGATCGGCCGCAAAGGCGCGAAGGTGGACCAGCTGCGCCAGGACCTCGCGAAGCTCGCGGGCGCGCGCGTCCAGCTCGACATCATGGAGATCAGCAAGCCCGAGCTCGAGGGACAGATCGTCGCGGAGCAGATCGCCGAGCAGCTGGAGCGGCGGATGCCGTTCCGCCGCACGCTGAAGAAGACGATGGAGCTCTGCCGCGAACGAGGGGCCAAGGGGATCCGGCTCCAGGTCGCCGGGCGGCTGGGCGGCGCGGAGATCGCGCGCACGGAGTCGCAGGTCTGGGGTCAGGTCCCCCTGCAGACGCTCCGCGCGGACATCCGCTACGGCACCGCGATCGCGCGGACGACCTACGGCACGATCGGCGTCAAGGCCTGGATCTACCGCGGCGACATCGACGAGGTGAAGGACGACGGCGTGCTGAGGAAGGAGAGGCGCAATGTCCCTGATGCCTAAGCGCGTCAAGTGGCGCAAGCAGCACCGGGGCAAGGTGCGCGGCATCGCGACGAGAGGGCACACCGTCGCCTTCGGCGGGTTCGGGCTCCAGGCGCTCGAGCACGCGTGGATCACCGCGGGCCAGCTCGAGGCGGCACGCGTCGCCGGCTCGCGCGTGCTCACGGGGACGCCCGGCCGGCTTTTCCTCCGCGTCTTCCCGCACAAGTCGGTGACCGCGACGGCGGAGGAGACGCGCATGGGAACGGGCAAGGGCGACGTCGCGTACTGGACGTCGGTCGTGAAGCCCGGCACGGTCCTCTTCGAGGTCGGCGGGACGCCCGAGGACGTCGCGAAGAAGTGCTTCAACCGGATGAGCCACAAGCTGCCGGTCAAGGTGAAGATGCTGAAGCGGAGGGAAGCGCTGTGAAGGCGAGCGCGTGGCGGGACAAGGGCGACATCGAGCTCAAGGAGCAGATCGAGCAGATGCGCCGGGAGCTTTTCGATGCGCGCTTCCGCAGCGGCCAGGACGAGGTCGAGGAGCGCGGGAAGTTCCGCAAGATGCGGCGCGACATGGCGCGCGCGCTGACGCTCCTGCGCGAGCGCGAGCAGGGGATCCGGGGCGCCCGGCCGGTCGGCGGGCCCAAGAAGGAGAGCTGACCGTGCGGGAGCAGAACCGGAAGACCCTCCTCGGGACCGTCCACGCGGACAAGATGAAGAAGACCATCACCGTGGACGTGGAACGCAGGTACCGCCATGCCAAGTACGGGAAGTTCATGGTCAAGACCCGGCGGTTCGCGGTCCACGACGAGCAGAACGAGGCGCGCGCCGGCGATCGCGTCGAAATCATGGAGACGCGGCCGCTGTCGAAGAACAAGCGCTGGCGGCTGCTGCGCATCCTCGAGCGCGGTCATGCGCGCGGGGAGGAGGCGACGGGATGATCCAGATGCAGACGCGGCTCGAGGTGGCGGACAACTCCGGCGCCAAGACCGTCATGTGCGTCAAGGTGCTGGGAGGCACCCGGCGCCGCTACGCCCGCGTCGGCGACGTGATCGTGGCGTCGGTGAAGAAGGCGGTCCCGGGCAGCGAGGTCAAGCAGGGGAGCGTGGTGCGCGGGGTCGTCGTGCGCCAGAAGGCGAACCTGCGCCGCGACGATGGTTCCTACGTGCGCTTCGACACGAACGCGATCGTGATCCTCGACGCGGAGGGCAACCCGAAGGGCACGCGCATCTTCGGCGCGGTGGCACGCGAGCTGCGCGAGCGGAAGTTCATGAAGATCATCTCGCTCGCGCCGGAGGTCGTGTGATGGCGAGCATCCGCAAGGGCGACCTCGTCGAGGTCATCGCGGGCAACGATCGCGGAAAGCGCGGCCGGGTCCTGCGCGTCATCCCCGAGCGCGACCGGCTCGTGGTCGAGGGGATCAACGTGCGCTGGAAGCACATGCGGAAGAGCGCCAAGACGCCGCAAGGCGGGCGGCTCAAGCGCGAGCTGTCGATCCACCGCAGCAACGTGATGCTCTTCGACGAGGCGTCAGGCAAGAGGTCGCGGCTCGGTAGCGCGGTCGTGGACGGGAAGAAGGTGCGCATCCTGCGCATCAGCGGGACGCCGGTCGGCGCGGCAGCGGTCGCCAAGCAGAAGAAGGCGACGCCCGGGAAGCGCGCGGCGAAGAAGCCGGCGGCGGCGAAGGAGTCCTAGGCGATGGCGCGGCTGCTCGAGAAGTACCGGAACGACGTGCGCCCCCTCCTCATGAAGGAATTCGGCTTCAAGAACGCGCTGGCGGTGCCGCGCGTCGAGAAGATCACGATCAACATGGGGGTCGGCAAGGCGCGGGAGAACAAGAAGCTCCTCGACGACTCGGCCCGCGATCTCGGGACGATCGCCGGCCAGCGCCCCGTCATCACGAAGGCGAAGAAGTCGATCGCGCAGTTCCACCTGCGCGAGGGGCTTCCGATCGGCTGCTGCGTGACCCTCAGGGGCAAGCGGATGTACGAGTTCCTCGACCGCCTCATCGCGATCGCGATCCCGCGCATCCGCGACTTCCGCGGGCTCAAGGACAAGCTCGACGGCCACGGGAACTTCACCATGGGGCTCACCGACCAGGTGGTCTTCCCCGAGGTCGATGCCGACGTCGTCGAGCACATCCAGGGGATGAAGATCACGATCTCGGTCAGCGGCGGTCGCGACGACATCAGCAAGAGGCTGCTGGAGGAGCTGGGAATGCCGTTCAAGAGGCCCGAGCCGGAGCACGGGCACGAGCTCGGGGAAGGGAAGGCGTAAGTGGCGAAGAAGAGCTGGATCGCGAAGTCGAAGCGCAAGCCGAAGTTCTCGTCGCGCCGCTATAACCGGTGCAACGTCTGCGGGCGGCGCCGGGCCTACTACCGCCGCTTCGGCGTCTGCCGGATCTGCTTCCGCAACCTCGCGCTCAAGGGCGAGATCCCGGGCGTGGTCAAGGCGAGCTGGTAGGGGGATCCGATGACGATGACCGATCCCATCTCCGACCTCTTCACGCGCGTGCGCAACGCGGCGATGGCGGCGCGCAAGCACGCCGACATCCCGCACAGCACGGTGAAGGAGGAGGTCTGCAAGCTCCTCGCGCGGGAGGGGTTCCTGCGCGAAGTCCAGGTGACCGAGATCGAGGGCCGGAAGCGGCTGCGCGCCTACCTGCGCACGGACGACGACGGTCAGAGCGTGATCACGAGGATCGAGCGCGTCAGCAAGCCGGGCTGCCGCGTCTACAAGAAGGCGGACGACGTCGAGCGGGTGCTGCGCGGGATGGGGGTCGGCATCTACTCGACGCCGAAGGGGATGCTCACCGACGCGCAGTGTCGCGAGCAGAAGATCGGCGGCGAGTACATGGGCAGGATCTGGTAGCCATGTCGCGCGTAGGAAAGCAGCCGATCGAGATCCCGGCGGGCGTGGAGATCGCCGTCGCCGGGCGGAAAGTCTCCGTCAAGGGCAAGCTCGGCTCGCTCGAGCAGGAGCTCCCCGAGGGCATCGAGGCGAAGCACGAGGGCGCGAGGCTCCTCGTCACCCGGAAGGGCGATGACGCGCGGAGCAAGGCGCTCCACGGCCTCGCGCGGGCGCTCCTCCGGAACCACGTGCGCGGCGTGAGCCAGGGATACGTGAAGGAGCTTGAGGTCCAGGGCGTCTCCTACCAGGCCGCCGTGAACGGCCAGAAGGTCACCCTCAAGGTGGGCTACGCCAACGACATCAAGCTCGAGGCGCCGGCCGGCGTGAAGGTCGAGTGCCCGAACCCGACGCTCATCGTCGTCCGGGGCGCGGATCGGCAGAAGGTCGGGCAGTTCGCCGCCGAGATCCGGTCGACGCGCCCGCCCGAGCCGTACAAGGGCAAGGGCATCCGCTACAAGGGCGAATACGTCCAGCGCAAGCAGGGCAAGTCGTTCGTGGGGACCGAGCAATGAAACAGGCGCGACTGGTCCGGGAGAGGCGGGAACGCAGGGCCATGCGCGTGCGCAAGCGCGTGCGCGGCGATGCGGCACGCCCGCGGCTCAGCGTCTTCCGCAGCCACCGGCACATCTACGCGCAGCTCATCGACGACGCGGTCGGGCGGACGCTCTGCGCGTCGTCGAGCCGGGTCGTCTGCGGAGAGTACGGCGGCACGGTGGCGCACGCCCAGAAGGTGGGCAGCGACCTCGCGGAGAAGGCGAAGGCGCTCTCGATCGGCAAGATCCGGTTCGACCGGGGCCACTACCGGTTCCACGGGCGGATCAAGGCGCTGGCCGAGGCCGCGCGCAAGGGCGGATTGGAGTTCTAGATGCGACACGAGTTCAGGGACCGCGTCAGCCCCGAGGGCCTCACGCTCGCGGAGACGGTCGTGAAGATCAACCGGTGCGCCGCCGTCGTGAAGGGCGGCCGGAGGTTCTCCTTCAGCGCGCTGGTCACGGTCGGGGACCAGGCCGGCGTGGTCGGCTTCGGCTTCGGCAAGGCGAAGGAGGTCCCGAACGCCGTCGAGAAGGCCGTGAAGGACGGCCGCAAGCGGCTCGTTCGCATCCCCATGATCGGCACGACGATCCCGCACGAGGTCGCGGGGCGGTTCAGCGCGAGCAAGGTCGTGCTCGTGCCGGCCGCTCCGGGAACGGGCGTGATCGCCGGCAGCGCGGTCCGCGCCGTCCTCGAGGCGGCGGGGGTGCGCGACATCCTCACCAAGGCCTACGGCTCGACCAACCCGGTGAACCTCGTCAAGGCGACGTTCGACGGGCTGGCGCAGCTGCGCACCCGCAAGGCCGTCCAGCGGCTGCGGGGAGGGAACGCCCGATGAACCTCGCCGACGTGCGCGCCGCTTTCATCCCGAAGAAGCGCCGGAAGCGGCTCGGCCGCGGCTGGGGCTCCGGTCACGGCAAGACCAGCTGCCGCGGCAACAAGGGCCAGCAGGCGCGATCGGGAGGGGGTCCGGGGGCCGGGTTCGAGGGCGGGCAGATGCCGCTCTACCGCCGGCTTCCGAAGCGCGGTTTCAACAACCACCGCTTCCGGACGGTCTACGCGATCGTGAACATCGGGCAGCTTGAGGGCGCATTCGAGGACGGCGCGAAGATCGATGTCGTCGCCATCCGCGGGGCGCACCTCGTCAACGACAAGTCCCTGCCGATCAAGGTCCTCGGCGGCGGCGACGTGTCGAAGAAGCTCCACGTGAGCGTCGATCGCTTCAGCGAGAGCGCGCGGCAGAAGATCGAGGCGAGCGGCGGCTCCGCCACCGCGCTCGAGCCCCCGCGCCCGGTCCGGAAGCCGAGGCCCCCGCTCGCGGTCCGGCTGGCCGCGAAGGCAGGGAAGAAGCCCAAGGAGACGCCGGCGGCCGAGGGAGGGAAGGAGGCTCCCGCGGGGAAGGGCGCGAAGGAGCCCAAGGCCCAGAAGGAGCCCAAGGCGGCCAAGGAGCCCAAGGCGGCGAAGGAGCCGGCCGCGGACCAAGGGGGCGGCGAGCCGAAGGCCCCGAAGCCCCCCAAGCCTCCGAAGAAACCGAAGGGGGACGCGCCGCCGGGCGGTCCGCCCTCGGGCACGACGCTCTGATGTTCCACGCCGTCGCCAACCTGTTCCGGATCCCGGAGCTCCGCAAGCGGCTCCTCGTCACGGTGGCCCTGCTGATCGTCTACCGGGTCGGCTGGAACATCCCCCTGCCCGGAATCGACCCGAGCAAGATCGGCAGGTTCGCGCGGTCCACGGACAACCCGCTGCTGCGCTTCCTCGACCTGATCGGCGGGGGCGGGCTCCAGCAGGCCGCGCTCTTCAGCCTCGGGATCATGCCCTACATCAGCGCGAGCATCATCTTCTCGCTGCTCGTGAAGGTGATCCCGTCGCTCGAGAAGCTCTCGAAGGAGGGGAGCGCGGGCCAGCGCAAGATCAACCAGTGGACGCGGTACGCGACGATCCCCATCTGCATCGTGCAGGGGGCCTTCGCGATCCGCCAGTTCACGGGCCAGGTCCGGCTTCCCGTCGAGGGCGGCGGGGACATGCTCACGTTCCTCACATTCGGGGACACGGGCCCGGATTTCTGGATCCGGCTCGTCTGGATCACCGCGCTCACGACCGGCACGATCTTCATGATGTGGGTCGGCGAGCAGATCACCGAGCACGGCGTCGGCAACGGCATCTCGCTGATCATCATGGCCGGTATCGTCGCGCGCCTCCCGCACAGCATCATCGGGTCCGAGCTGGGCGCGGCGCAGGGCTTCCTGCTCATCGGCCTCTTCCTGCTGATCGTGCTCGGGGTCGTCTTCATCACGAAGGGGCAGCGGAAGATCCCCGTCCAGTACGCGAAGCTCACGCGCGGCCGGCGCGTCTACGGCGGCCAGCGCCACTACATGCCGATCCGCGTCAACATGGCGGGCGTCATGCCCGTCATCTTCGCGTCGGCGCTCCTCACGTTCCCGCCGCTCCTCTTCGAGGCGCTCGGGCTGCCCGCGCTCTCGACCGCCTTCCACTACGGCGAGTACCTCTGGGCCGTCTTCTACATCGTGCTCACGTTCTTCTTCGCCTTCTTCTGGGTCGCGCTCATGTTCAACCCGGTGGAGATGAGCAAGAACATGAAGGAGCACGGCTCGTTCATCCCGGGCATCCGGCCGGGCCGGCCTACCGCGGAGCACCTCGAGCGCATCATGAACCGGATCACGCTCGCGGGCGCAGCGTTCCTCGGCGCCATCGCCGTCCTTCCGGTCATCATCGCCTCGACGCTGAACGTCCCGGGCTACCTCACGGTCTACCTCGGCGGCACCACGGTCCTGATCGTCGTGTCCGTCGCGCTCGACCTCGTGGACAAGCTCAACTCCTACCTCGTGATGCGCAACTACGAGGGCTTCCTGCGCGGGGGCGGCGGGGGCGGGCCCCGTCGGGAGGAGGAGTAGCGTTGCGCCTCCTCTTCCTGGGCCCCCCGGGCGCCGGCAAGGGCACCCAGGCGAAGCTCCTCTCGAAGGCTCACGGCGTGCCGCACCTCTCGACCGGCGACCTGCTGCGCGACGCGATGGCCAAGGGGACGCCCACCGGCCGGCGCGCGAAGGAGTTCATCGAGAGGGGCGCGCTCGTCCCCGACGAGATCGTGGACGCGCTCGTCCGCGAGCGGCTGCCGGCGGTGCGCGAACGCTTCCTCCTCGACGGCTACCCGCGCAACGGCGCCCAGGCGGCGGAGCTGGACCGGCTGGTGGCGGAGATGAAGGCCCCGGTCACCTCGGTCGTCTACATCCACGTGGACGACGAGACGCTGGTGAAGCGCGTGAGCGGCCGGCGGAGCTGCCCGAAGTGCGGCGAGGTCTACCACGTCGACACGAAGCCGCCGCGGAAGCCGGACACCTGCGACGCGTGCGGCACGAAGGGGCTCGCGCAGCGCCCGGACGACCGCGCGGAGGTCGTGCGGGAGCGCCTCTCCGTCTACCACCGGAACACCGCACCGCTCGTCGAGCGTTACAAGGCGAAGGGCCTTCTCCGCTGGATCGACGGGAACCGCGCGATCGAGGCGGTCGCCAAGGATGTCGAGCGGGCCGCGCGGGGCGAGGCGGGGGGGGCGGGGGGGCCGAAGGCGCGGCCAATGCCCGGGCGGGCGAAGGCATGATGGTCCTGAAGACCGATCGCGAGATCGGGCTCCTGCGCGAGGCGGGCCGGATCGCGGCCGAGGCGCTCGCGTGGGCGGGGCGCAACGCGGTCCCCGGCCGCACCACGGCGGAGCTCGACGCGGGCGTCGAGGCGCTCATCCGGGCGCGCGGCGCGACCCCCGAATTCAAGGGCTACCACGGCTTCCCCGCCGCGATCTGCGCGTCGGTCAACGAGGAGGTCGTCCACGGGATCCCCGGCCCGCGCACCCTCGAGGAGGGGGACATCATCTCCGTGGACGTGGGCGCGCGGTACCGCGACTTCGTGGGCGACACCGCGTGGACGTTCCCGGTCGGGAAGATCTCGCCGGCCGCGAAGCGCCTCCTCAAGGCGACCGAGGAGGCCCTCGAGGCCGCGATCCGCGCGGCCCGCGTCGGCGGTCGCCTTTCCGAGATCGCGCGGGCGGTCCAGAAGGTCGCCGAGACCTACGGCTTCAGCCTCGTCAAGGACTACGCGGGCCACGGCGTCGGCCGGCAGATGCACGAGGAGCCGCAGGTCCCGAACTTCGTCGATGCCCACCTCCTCCGCCACGACGTGGTCCTCGAGGAGGGGCTCGTGATCGCGATCGAGCCGATGCTCTGCGCCGGCACGGGCCAGACGAGGGTCGCGTCCGACCGCTGGACCGTCCTCACCGCGGACGGGGGGCTGTCGGCCCACTTCGAGCACTCGGTGGCCTTCACCTCCTCCGGGGTCGAGGTGCTCACCCGCCTCGACGGGGAGGGCTCGTGAGCGCGACGCACCTGGAGGCCGTGGTCCTCGAGGCGCTCCCGAACGCGCGGTTCCGGTGCCGCGCGGGCGACGGGAGCGAGGTAACATGCCATGTCGCTGGCCGGATGCGTTTGAAGGTCGTGCGCGTCCTGCCGGGCGAAACGGTCGTCGTCGAGCCCTCGCCCCTCGATCCGAGCAAGGGCCGGATCGTGGGGAAGGGGAGGAGAGCGTCATGAAGGTCAGGGCGTCGGTGCGACGCATGTGCGAGAACTGCAAGATCATCCGCCGCCGCGGGGTGGTCCGGGTGATCTGCAGCGACAAACGCCACAAGCAGAGGCAGGGGTAACGATATGCCGCGTGTCGTCGGGGTGGACATCCCCAGCAACAAGCCGACGTGGGTCTCCCTCACGTACCTCTACGGGATCGGGCGTCACCAGGCGCGCCGGATCCTCGAGACGTGCGGGATCGACGGGCAGAAGCGTGCCCAGGACCTGACCGAGGAAGAGGTGGCGAAGATCGCCGCCGAGATCGAGAAAAACCACGTGGTCGAGGGCCAGCTCAAGCGCCAGGTCCAGGCCAACATCCAGCGGCTGAAAGACATCGCCTGCTATCGCGGGATCCGTCATCGCCGCGGCCTGCCGGTCCGCGGCCAGCGGACCCGCACCAACGCCCGCACGCGCAAGGGGCCGCGGAAGACGGTCGCCGGGAAGCGCAGCGTGAAGGAGATGAGGTAGACGATGGCCATCGGCAAGAAGAAGAAGGCGAAGAGAAGCGTCCCGAAAGCGATCGCGCACGTGAACGCCTCGTTCAACAACACGATCGTCTCGATCGCCGACCCGAACGGCGACGTCCTCTGCTGGGCGTCCGCCGGCACCATCGGCTTCAAGGGTTCGCGCAAATCGACCCCTTTCGCCGCCCAGCGGGCGGCCGAGAAGGCGGCCGACGGGGCCCTGAAGATGGGGGTGAAGGAGATCGATGTCCTCGTGAAAGGGCCGGGCGCAGGCCGGGAATCGGCCATCCGGTCCCTCCAGGCCCGCGGGCTCAAGGTCCGGACGATCGAGGACGTGACCCCCCTCCCGCACAACGGTTGCCGCCCCCGGAAGCGGCGCCGCGTGTAGGAATTGGGCGGCCGGGGCATAATGATGGGCTCCCCTTCCTGACGAGGGTTCATGGCGCGCACCTACAAGTCGTTCTGCAAGCTCTGCCGCCGCGAGGGTGTCTCGCTCCACATCAAGGGGGCGAACGCCTTCAGCGCGAAATGCGCGGTCAAGAAGCGCGAGTACCCGCCGGGGCAGCACGTCTACCGCCGGCAGAAGGTCTCGGACTACGGCCTGAAGCTGCGCGAGACGCAGAAGCTGAAGCGGGCATACGGCCTCAACGACCGGCAGTTCCGGCGGATGTACGAGAAGGCGCAGCGCATGCCGGGCAACACCGGCGCGAGCCTCCTGCAGCTGCTCGAGCGGCGGCTGATGAGCGTGGTGGCGACGCTCGGCTTCGCGCCGTCGTGCAACGGGGCGCGCCAGATGATCGCCCACGGCCACGTCCTCGTGAACGGCCGCAAGGTGTCGGTCCCGTCCTTCCTCGTGCGTCCCGGTGACGTGATCACGGTCCACAAGCGCGAGCGGAGCCAGAAGCTCGCGAAGGTCAGCATCGACATCGGCCTCCAGGGGCGGACGCCCGCCTGGCTGGAGCGCAGCGAGGAGCCGCCGACGGGGCGCGTGGTCGGGATGCCGACCCGCGACGACGTCTCCCTGCCGGTCAACGAGAACCTGGTCGTCGAGTTCTGCTCCCGGTAGCCGGGCGCAAGGAGTTTTCGCCGATGCGCATCCGTTGGAGGAATCTCGAGCTTCCCACCCGTGTCGTCGCCGAGGAGGTCTCGGACACGTACGGCCGCTTCGCCGCCGAGCCGTTCGAGCGCGGCTTCGGCACGACGATCGGGAGCGGGCTCCGGCGCGTCCTCCTCTCGTCCATCGAGGGGTCGGCCGTCACGCACTGCAAGATCCGCGGCGTCCGCCACGAGTTCACGGCCCTGCCGCACATGGCCGAGGACATCACGGACGTCGTCCTGAACATCAAGAAGCTGCTCGTCCGGCTTCACCAGGACGGCCCGGTCACCCTGCGCATCGAGCGCACCACGAAGGGCGCGGTCACCGGAGCCGATATCGTCTGCGACCCCGGCGCCGAGATCGTGAACCCGGAGGTGCACATCTGCACGCTGACCGAGGACGCGGAGTTCGCCTGCGAGCTCTCGGCGCGGCGCGGGCGCGGTTACGTGACGGCGGAGGAGAACGCCCAGCCGGAGCCGGAGATCGGCGTGATCCCGGTCGACTCGATCTTCTCGCCGGTCCATCGCGTGCGCTACCGGATCGAGAGCACGCGCGTCGGCAAGCTCACCAACTACGACAAGCTGATCCTCGAGATCTGGACCGACGGCACCGTGCGTCCCGACGACGCGCTGGTCGAGGCGAGCAAGATCTTCCGCAAGCACCTGAACCCGTTCGTCCAGTACGGGATGCCGGGGGCGGAGATCGTGCCCGAGGAGACGCTGGCGCTGGCGCTCACGCTGCCGGAACCCGAGCCCGCCGCCAAGATGCTCAACCTCAAGGAGCGCCTCCTGCTCCCGATCAGCGACCTCGACCTCTCCGTCCGGGCGAGCAACTGCCTCGAGGCGGAGAACATCAAGACGATCGGTGATCTCGTCCGCCTGTCCGAGGCCGACCTGCTCGCGATGAAGAACTTCGGCAAGACGTCGCTCCGCGAGGTCGACCAGAAGCTCCGCACCGTGGGGCTGAAGCTCGACCTGGACGTGGACGCGCTCGTGTCGTAACGGAGGGGACATGCGCCACCGCCACAAGAAGGGCCGGCTCAAGGTCACGGCCGCCCACCATCGCGCCATGCGGCGCAACCTCGTGGCGTCGCTGTTCGAGCACGGGAGCGTCGTGACCACCGTGGCGAAGGCGAAGTCGTTCCGCCCGTTCGCCGAGAAGCTCATCACGCTCGCCCGCCGCGGCAACGCGCGGAAGGCGGAGGGGACGCCCGAGGGCAAGGCGGCGCACCTCCACGCGGTGCGCCGCGCGGCGCAGCTGATGCCCCACCGGCCCGCGGTGCGCATCCTCTTCGGGCGCGTGGCCCCGGCCGTCGGCGACCGCGCGGGAGGCTATACGCGCATCATCCGGGCCGGCCGGTCGCGCCTCGGCGACAAGGCGCCCCTCGCCCTCTTCCAGCTCGTGGACAAGCCCGCGGCGCCCGTGACGGAGACGCCGGCCCCCGAGGCGAAGAAGGGGAAGGGCGGGGGGAAGGGGGAGGAGAAGCCCAGGAAGGCCAAGGCGAAGAAGGAGAAGGCGGCCGCAGCGGCCGGATAGGCGCCCGTGGCGCTCGCCGTCGTCCTCTACCTTGCGGTCTTCTTCCTGCTCCTCCACCTGATCGACCATCTCGCGACCCGGGTGCCCCCGAGGCCCCCTCACGACCTCCCGCCCGGGGGGTAGGATGCCCCGGTGACGACGACGGTTCCCGCGGAAGAGACGAAGCGCCTCTTCGTCCTCTCGTTCGGCTGCCAGATGAACGTCTACGACGGCGAGCTGATGGCGTCGGCGTTTCGCCGGGCCGGCTACGAGGCGGCGAGGGATCCCTCAGAGGCGGACGTGATCCTCGTCAACACCTGCGCCGTGCGGGAGCACGCGGAGGAGAAGGTCTTCTCCCACCTCGGCGAACTCCGCCGGCACAAGCGGAAGAACCCGCGCCTGCTGCTCGGTGTCACGGGCTGCATGGCGGAACGGATGGGGAAGGAGATCGCCCGCCGCGCGCCCTACGTCGACCTTGTCGCGGGGGCCCGGTCGTTCGGGGACATCCTCGAGCTCGCCGCTGCGGCGCGAGAGGGCAAGGGCCCGGTGATCTCGGTCGGCCACGACCGCCCGCCGCCGGCGCGCGACGTGTCGGTGCGCACGGATCCCTACCGCGCGTACGTCGCCGTCTCGCGCGGCTGCGACCACCACTGCACGTTCTGCATCGTCCCCGCGACCCGCGGCCGCGAGAAGGGCCGCCCGCTCGCGGATCTGGTCGCCGAGGTCCGTGCGCTCGTCGCGGACGGCGTGGTCGAGGTGACGCTCCTCGGCCAGAACATCGACTCCTACGGCAAGGACCGGCCCGCGGGCGAGGATCTCCACCACCTGCTGCGCGCGTGCCACTCGATCCCGGGCCTCAAGCGCCTCCGGTTCGTGACGTCGCACCCCGCCGACATGGCGGCGGAGCTCTTCGACGACATGGCGGCGCTTCCGAAGCTCTGCGGCGCCCTCCACATCCCCCCGCAGAGCGGCTCGAACGCGGTCCTGAAGCGGATGGCGCGAGGCTACACGCGAGAACGCTACCTGGAGATCGTGGCCGAGTTCCGCCGCCGCTGCCCGGAGGGCGAGGTCGCCGCGGACTTCATCGTCGGGTTCCCGGGCGAGACCGAGGAGGACTTCGAGCAGAGCCTCTCGCTCGTCCATGAGGTCTCGTTCCAGCAGAGCTTCATCTTCCGCTACTCGCCCCGCCCCGGCACCCCCAGCGCGGAGCGGTTCGAGGACGACGTGCCCCTCGCCGCGAAGGCCGCGCGCAACCTCCGCCTCCTGAAGGCCCAGGAGGCGGTCGCGAAGAGAAAGCACGCGGCGATGGTCGGCCGGACGTACGAGGTGCTCGTCGAGGGGCCCTCGAAGAAGGACCCGGGGATCCTCATGGGCCGGACGCGCGGGAACTTCATCGTCCACTTCCGCGGCGGGGAGGGCCTCTCCGGACAGCTCGTCGACGTGAAGATCTCGGGCCATAGCCCGATCAGCCTCCGTGGCGAGATCTCCGGATAGCGCCCACCTCGGGCGCGCGATCGTCCTCGCGGACAGGGGCCGCTTCCGTGTCGAGCCCAACCCGAGGGTCGGCTGCGTCCTCGTCCGGAAGGGAGGGGTCGTAGGGGAGGGATGGCACGCGTTCTGGGGAGGCCCTCACGCGGAGGCGATGGCGCTCCGCCGCGCGGGCCGCAGGGCGCGCGGCGCGACCGCCTACGTCACCCTCGAACCCTGCGCCCATCACGGCAAGACGCCTCCCTGCGCCGACGCGCTCATCCGCGCGGGCGTCGTGGAGGTCGTCTACGCCCAAGGGGACTCGAACCCCCTCACGTCCGGGAAGGGCCCCTTGCGGCTCAAGGCCGCGGGCGTCCGGGTCCGCCGCGCGCGGGCGCCGTCGGACCTCCTTGAGCCCTATCGGCGGCACCTCGGGCGCCGCCGCCCGTGGGTGATCGCGAAGTGGGCGATGACGCTCGACGGGAAGATCGCCGCGCGCGGCGGGGACTCGAGATGGGTGACCTCTGATGCCGCGCGGCGCTGGGCGCACGAGAACCTCCGGGCCCATGCCGACGCGATCCTCGTCGGCGCGGGGACGGTTCGTGCGGATGACCCCGCCCTCACGAATCGCGGGAAGGGACGCCAACCGCTCCGCATCGTCGTCTGCGGGCGCGAGCCGCTGCCGAGGGGCGCCCGCGTCCTCGGGCCTCGAACGCTCCTCGCCGTCCCGAAGGGCTTTCGTGCTCCGCGGGGGACGGACACCCTTGTCTGCGGCGCGAGGGGCCGCGTGGACGTGCGGCGGCTGCTCGCGGCCCTCCGCGCGCGGGGCATTGGGCGCCTGCTCGTGGAAGGGGGCGCGGCGATCCTCGGCGCCTTCTTCGACGCGGGCGTCGTGGACCAGGTCGCGGTCTTCCTCGGACCGAAGATCGTGGGGGGGGCCCTGGGCCTCGCGCCCGTCGGCGGAGAAGGCAAGGCGCGGATGGCCTCGGCTCCCCCGATCCGCGACGCGATCTTCCACCGCTTCGGCGGCGATCTCCTCGTCGAAGGCTACTTGGGATAGGAGAGGCGCGACGCGCGGCGCTCCTCGGGGGATGCGGGCGCCGGCGGCTCGAACCGCACGTCCTTGAGCCCCGCGCGGTGGTACTCGTTCAGGACCGCGACGACGACCCCGAAAGGGACTTTCGGCTGGGCGCGGATCTCGCCCGTGACCGTGTCGTCGCTCGAGGCCGCGGTCTGCGCGGCGTCGCGGATGTAGCGTCGGACCGCCTCGATCTCCTTCGCCTCGATGTCGGCCATCCGGTAGGTGATCTCCGCGGGCAGCGTCACGGCGGCCTGCGTCGGTCCCCACACGGCGGGCTCCTCCTTCGTCACCACGATCCGGACGACGACCTTCGCCGCGCGTGCGTCCGCGCTCCCTGCGGGAAGCTCGAGCCGACCCTCCTCCCCCCCGGCCCCCTTCACCCCGAACCCGGCGCGGGCGTCGGCGCAGATCTCGATGACCCGCTGCACGTGGAGCCATGGCGCCTTCTCGTCCGCGCGGAGCGTGACCTCGACGCCCTTCCGGTCGCGGAGCCACCTCGAGACCTGGTCGAGCGAGAGGGGCTCGAGCTTCCCGTCCCGGTCGACGACGACCAGCCCGTCCGCCGTGAGGCGGATGATGGCGGCGCCCTCGGCGGGCTTTCTCGCCTCGGAGGCCGCGGGCAGCCGCACGTCGGGTTCGCCGGCGGCGGCGAGGCACGCGAGCGCGAGCAGCGCGGCTCTTCGCATGGCCGCCATCCTACGCGAACCGGCCGAACGGAGCCTAGCTAGCCGCCGTTGACGCGCGGCCGCACGTTCGAGATGTCGGAGGCCTTGAACGTGATCCGGTTCTTCCGGATCTCGTCGACCATCTCGAGTGCCTCCTCGTGGATCGGGTCGTAGAGGAGGATCTTGCGGACGTACTCGACGGCCCCCTTGTAGGCGCGCTCCTTCATGAGGATGCGCGCGACCTGGAGGTAGCAGTCGACGAGGAGCTTCTCGATCGAGGCGTACTGCTTCTGGAGTTCCTCGCGGGCGACGAGGAGCCCCTGGGGGTCGAGCTTCGCGATGTTCCTGATCCGCTTGCGGGCGTCCTTCAGGTACCGCTCGGCGCCCGCCGGCTCGACGAGCCTCCTCTTGACGCGGGAGACCTGGCGCAACTCGATCGCGGGGTCCGCCTCCTTCCGCAGCTGCGCCGCGGTGGCGAGGGCCTGCTCCTTCCGCACCTCCTCCTTGCCGACGGCCTCGCGCAGCTTCGCCATCGCCTTGTCGTCGGCCTTCTTCGCCGTCGCGTCCTCCTCGGCCTGCTTCTCGTCGGCAAGAGCCTGGACGAGGTCCTTCACGCGCGGCTCGTAGGTCGCGTTCGCCTCGTCCGAGGGGTAGCGCTCCTTGAGCCGCTTGATCGCGTCGAGACAGCGCAAGGGCTCGGCCTCGGTTTCGAGGAGGTTATCGATCGTCGCGGTCAGGAACTCGACCTCCTCCGCGGCGACCTCCTTCTGCTCCTTCTCGAAGCCGGCCTCGTCGAGCCCGCCGAGCGCGAGCGCGATCTCGAGCTGCTCAAGCGCCTCCGGGTAGAGCCTGAGCCCCCTCGCGAAGCGCGAGAGATCGAGGATCCCTGCGCCGTCGTCGTAGGACGTGAGCGCCTTCCGGGCCGCGTACGCCGACTCCTCGGTGAGGTCCGTCCACGCGAACTTCACCTCCTCGGCCCCGTACTTCGCGAGGAGCCCGGCGGCGTCGAAGGAGAGCGGGGCCACGGTCCGCTTGTTGCCGTCCTTGAGGACGAGCGTCAGGGGCTCGGCCGCCGCAGCCGTGGCGGCGAGGAGCAAGAGGATCGCGAGGTCCCGCGCCATGTTCGCTTGCCCATTGTATAACGCGCGTCACCGCCTCCTCGCATGCGCCTCCTTCTCCTCCTCCTCCTCGACAGCTGGCCCGTCACGGCCGGGCAGGCGGCCCTCGAAGGCCTCCACAGCTACGACGTGCTCTCGTACGAGGTGGACGCGGAGCCCACCGAGGGGGGCCTCAGGGTGGACTGCCGGCTCCGCCTCAGGGTGGAGCGGAAGGGGCCGCTTCGCTTCTTCCTCTCCGCCGCGGCGGAGGGGCTGGAGGTGACGCTCGGGGACCAGGACGTGCCGTCCTCCCTCGGCACGCACGGGCTCGACGCGCTTCTGGAACTCGCGGGCGTGGCGCCGGGCGCGGTCCCGGCGCTGCTCACGCTGGAGCCGACCGACGCGCTCGAGGCCGGAACGGAGGCGACGTTCCGGCTCCGGTACGCGTGGCGGCCGCGGCCCGAGGGCTGGTTCCGCGCGGGCAAGGACGACGTCGAGACCCACCTCTCGGGCTTCTGGCTTCCCGCCATGGCCGACGAGTCCTTCACCACCACGGTCCGCGTGCGCACCGGCGCGGCCGCGTTCGCGCCCGGCCGGGCTCGGCGCACGGAAGACGGCTGGATCTTCGAGAGCGCATCGGAGGAGATCGTGCCGCTCGTCGTCGCCGATCTCGCGCGCGTCGAGGGGCAGGGGTGCGAGGTCTGGCTCCCGGCCGCGCGGCTGGCCGAGGGCGAGCTGATCGCGGTCGACCTCGCGGACGTCCTCTCGACACTCGAGGCGTGGTTCGGGCCCGCGGGCGAGGGGCCGTTCCGGCTTGTCCTCCCGTCCGGGCACGAGGGCCCCTCCTACTGCGGCGGGAGCTTCGCGGTCCTGACCCGGAGTCCGAAGACCCGCCCGGCGTGGATCGCCCACCTCGCGCACGAGTGCGCGCACCGCTGGTTCGGCCACCGGCTCCGCGCGCCCGTCGTAGGCCGCGGCGGCACGTGGCTCACCGAGGGGCTCGCGGAGTGGGCCGGGATCGAGGTCGCGGGCGAGATCCTCGGCGGCGGAGACGCGCTCTGGCGCGACCGCTTCACGCGATACGTCGCGCGGCTGGACCTCCGCCGCGCGGGAGATGGGATCCTCTTCGCGAACGAGTCGACGCTTCTCGACGCGAGCTACATCGACGACCCAAGGGTGCCCTACCTGCGGGGCGCGCTCGTGTTCCGCCTCCTCGCGCGGGAGGTCGGCCCCGAGGAGTTCCGGAAGCGGCTCAAGAGCCTCTTGGAGGGGGGGCCTCGGGGGCCGCTCGGCGCCTCGGACGTCCTCGCGGCGACCGGCGGCGAGGCGCTCGCGGCCTACTACGCCCTCACGACGCGGCTTCCGGACCTTCGCCTCGAGGGCGGGTCCATCCGCTGCGACGATCCGTCGTGGCCGGGCGGCCGCGTGCCGGTGAGGATCGGGTCCCGCACGGTCGACGTGGAGATGCGGGACGGCCGGGGCGTGCTGCCGGAAGGGGACGGGCCGATCGAGGTGGACCCGGACCGGATCTTTCTCGACCCGGTCCGTTCGAACAACCTGCGGTAAGGGCGGAGTCCCGCTTCTGCCCGCAGGCATCCCGGGCGCTCAGTCTCAGCCCCCGATGCCCCCTGTCCTCTCCTCCCGCGCGATCTCGCCCTCGAGCTGCTTGATGGCCACGTTGATCTTGACCATCTCGTCCGTCAGCTGGTCCACGGGCAGCCGCGAGCGGTACTCCTTCAGGTCGCGCAGCGCCGCGCGGCGGTCGGGCGGCTGGAGGTAGAGGTAGGCCCTCGCGCGCTCGTACACGACCTCGTCGAGCCCGGGCTCGAGGGTCAGGATCGTGTTCGCCTCCTCGATCGCCTCCGGGAAGCGGTTCACATAGGCGAGCGTGTCGAACAGCGCGCGGCGCACCGCGACCTCCTGCTTGATCGTGTTCGCGATGCGCTCCTCGTACCGCCGCTTCTGCCCCTCGTCGAGCGCGATCCCCGGCGTCTGTTCCTTCATGGGGTCCACAACGAGCAGCCGCTCGCGCTCGAGCTCCCAGAACTTCCGCGCGTTGGCCGCGATATCGGCATACGTCCGGAGGTGCTCCCGCGCGCGCTCCTCGTGGGCGGCGATCTCGTCCGGCTCGCTCGGATCCATGAGCAGGATCTCGCAGTGCGCGAGCCCGAGGTGCGCGTCCGGTGTGAGCGAGGCGGTCACCCGGTAAGGCACCAGCGCGTTCGGATCGACCTTCCGCTTCTGCGCCTCGGCCTCCTGCTCTCTCGCGAAGACGAGGTCGATGTCCATGACTTTCTTGAGCTGCGTGATGCCCTTCTGCGCGTACTCGAAGGAGAGCGCCTTGTCCTCGGTCGCGCCCTTCACCTCGCCCTTGCTCGCCCGCAACGTCGCGCGCCGCTGGTAGTGCGAAGCGAGCGTCCGGTAGGTGAGGCCGAGGCCGTAGACCCGCTTCACCTCCTCCTTCGGGTCGCGTCGCTCGCCGATGTCCTTGAACTGCTTCTCCGCGTCGAGGAGCGACTTCGGCAGGTTCGTGTACATGAGGCTGTACGCGAGCCCGAGCTGGCACATGAAGTACTTCGGGCGGATCTTGAGGGCCTCCTGGTACTGCGAGGCGGCCCGGACGTAGTCGCCGCCGTCATAGTAGGTCGCCGCGCGCTGGCGGGCCTCCGCGAAGCTGCTCAGCTCCTGGTCAGCCTCGTCCGTCTCGTCGCCGAAGAGGTAGCCGTGGAAGCACCCCCCGAGGGGAAGGAGGAGCAGGACGAGTCCCCAGCCGCGCATCCCGGAAGGATCGGGAAAGCCTGTCACGAGCGCGTCATTCGGCCCGGAACCGGGGCCGCAGGGCCTATTCCGCGGTCATCAGGAGCCGGGCAAGCCTCTCGGGCTCCCGCCGGAGCCGGATCACCTTCTCGTTGCTGATCTGGACGAGGCCCGGTTTCGCCCCCTTGGGCTTCGTGACGTGCCTCCGGGGCGTGTAGGAGATCTCCGCGGCCGCGGCGGCCCGCATCTTGGAGTAGTGGAGGGCCAGCGTAGCGGCGTCGAGGAGGGTCTGCTCGGGCACCTCCTCGCCGCGGTCCAAGGGCACGATCACGTGGGCTCCCGGGCACCGCCGCGTGTGCAGGAAGAGGTCGTGGGGCCCAGCCACCCGGAGCGTGGTCTCGTCGTTGTCCCGCCCCCCCTTGCCGACGAGGATCCGCCGCCCGTCCGCGCTCGCGAAGACCTTGTAGGGCCTGCGGGGCTCGTCGGGCTGCCCCTTCCGGCTCAGGGCGGCCTCCGGGGGCACGTCGCCGGCCTCTGCACGCAAAAGGAGGCCCCTGAGCTCCTCAAGACGCTTCTGGAGCGCCGGGCGGGCCCGCTCGGCCTTCCGGGCGGCCTCGAAGGCCCGATCCACGCTCTCCTGAGGGGTGTGACGCGGGTCCAAGTCGATCCCCTGGAACGCCTTCATTCCTTGCCTCAGCTCGCTGTAGTGGGCTAACAGGAGTTCGCCCTGCTTCCGGAGCGCGGCGGGATCGGGCAGGTCGCCGAGGTCCCGCTCGACCGCCGCGATCGTCTTCCGGATACGTTCGACGACCTTCTCGCCTTTGGCCTCGACGGCCTTCTCCTCGGTCGCCTGGGACTCCACCCTGGCGAGCCGGTCCAGCGCGTGGTTGGCGGCGAAAGGCGTGTCCGGGAGGCCCCCGGGAAGCAGCGAAGTCTCCTCGGGGATGTTCGGGGGCTTCGGGAGCGCGTAGCGGGCTCCCACGGGGTTACGCCGGTGGCGCGCGGCGTCGCCGTCGAGCACCCGCTCCACGGTCCCGTCGGCGTCGAGGAGGAGGAGGTTCCCGTGGCGCGCGAAGACCTCGACCACCAGTCGGCGGGGCCCGCCGCAGTCCACGTCGATCCCGACGATCCGGTCCTCCCCGAGGAGCGCGATCCGGACGATGCGCCCGCCCCGGAGGGCCGTCCGCAGGATCGACCCGAAGACCGGGGGCTTCGGGGGCACCTCGGGCGGGTCGTCCGTGACCACCACGCGCGCGCGGTTGGGCTCAAGGTCGATGAGGAGCGTCTCGGGCTTGAGCTTCAGGAGGAACGTGCGCGGGCCGCACTGGTAGACGTTGTCGACAAACCGGCCTGCGAGTCCCGCCTGCTCGGCGACCGCGCGCTTGAGGTCCTTGAGAGGGATCCTCACGCCCCCGCGCCCCCTCTTTCCTAGGCCGGGTCGTCCTCGCTCACGAGCCAACGGTCCGCCGTCCGCTCGAACGCCGCGATCTCGTCGGGCTTGAAGAAGAGCGCGATCTCCTTCGCCGCGGATTCGGGCGAGTCGGACCCGTGGACGAGGTTGTAGGAGGTCGAGTTCGAGAAGTCGCCGCGGATGGTCCCGGGCTCGGCCTTCCAGCCGAACGTCGCGCCCATGAGCTTCCTCGTGGTCTCGACGGCGCGGGGGCCCTCGAGGACCGCGGCCACGACCGGCGACGAGGTCATGTAGGCGACGAGCCCCTTGTAGAAGGGCTTGGTCGTGTGCGCCGCGTAGTGGCGGGCCGCGAGTTCCGGGGTGATGCGCATCACTTTGAGGCCGACGAGCTTCAGCCCCTTGTCCTCGAACCTCGCGAGGATCCGGCCGACGAGGCCGCGCTGGAGGCCGTCCGGTTTCACGAGCAGCAGCGTGCGTTCCATGAAGCGGCGGATTGTCGCCTTCGACGGCAGGAATGGCAAAGAACCGGCCGATCCAAGGGGAGGGGTGCTCGCATGCGCACGCGAGGCATAATGGGGATCATGGGTCGGGCGGGGTTGCTCGTCCTGCTCGTGGTCGCGGGCTGCGCCCACAGGAAGCAGCTGAATCTCCTCGAGAAGGAGAAGCTGCAGTTCCGGGCGGAGAACGAGACGCTCCGCGCCGAGGACTTGGAGGAGCGCTACCGGCAGCAGAAGAAGAAGGCCGACGCGCTCTCGAAGGAGCTGCTGGCGCTCGAGCGCGACCGCGACCGGCTCTACGGCGAGTACGACATGGCGCGCGCGGAGACCGTGCGGCTCGAGCGCGACGTGAAGGCGTGCGGGGAGCGGTGCGGCGCGATGACGAAGGCGCTCGCGGAGGCGAAGGCGGAGGAGGCGCGCCTCCAGGCCGAGCTCGACGCGGAGAGGAAGGCGGTCGCGGCTCTCGAAGAGCAGCTCCGCGCGGCCCAGGCGAAGCACGCGGAACGGACGGCGTCCGGGGAAGGTGCGCCGGGGTAGGCCCCCGAGGCCCCTCCGTTTCCCGGCTCGGATAGGCTCTTCTGCGTGGAAGACCTCACGCCCCGCCAGGTCGTCGCGTACCTCGACCGGTTCATCGTCTCCCAGAAGGATGCGAAGCGCGCGGTCGCGGTCGCGATCCGGAACCGGATCCGGCGGCAGCGGCTCGACGAGGCGATGCGGAAGGACGTCCTGCCGAAGAACATCATCCTCGCGGGGCCCACGGGGGTCGGAAAGACCGAGATCGCGCGGCGGATGGCCGCGCTGCTCGAGGCGCCGTTCCTGAAGGTCGAGGCGACGAAATACACGGAGGTCGGGTACTTCGGCCGCGACGTGGACACGATCGCGCGCGATCTGGTCGAGATCGGCGTCGCGCTCGTGAAGGCCGAGGAGCAGGGGAAGGTGCGGGAGAGGGCGAAGGGCGCGGCGGAGGAGCGGCTGCTCGACATCCTCATCGGCGAGGCGCCGTTCTCGGCGGATGAGGCGGAGCGGGCGGAGCGCCGGCGGCGGCGCGAGGAGCTTCGCGGCAAGCTGCGCGCCGGGGAGTTCGACGCGGAGCGGATCACGCTCGCGATCGAGAGCCGGGGCGCGGGGTCGATGGACGTCTACGGCGCGATGGGCGTCGAGCAGATGGGGATCGACATGGAGGCGTTCCTCGACCGGGTCGCGCCGCCGCGGCTCGTGCAGCGGACGATGCCGGTCGCGCGCGCGCGGGAGGCGCTCGAGGCGCGCGAGGCCGAGCGGATGCTCGACAAGGAGGCGGTGACGGCCGAGGCGATCCGGCGCGTGGAGGAGACGGGGATCGTGTTCCTGGACGAGCTGGACAAGATCGTCGGCGTCGGGACGACGCAGGGCCCTGACGTCTCGCGCGGCGGCGTGCAGCGCGATCTCCTGCCGCTGGTCGAGGGGTGCACGGTCCAGACGCGCTACGGGCCGGTCAGGACCGACCACGTGCTCTTCATCGGCGCGGGGGCCTTCCACAACGCGCGCCCCGAGGACCTGATCCCGGAGCTGCAAGGCCGGTTCCCGCTGCGCGTGACGCTCCAGCCGCTCAAGGCGGACGACTTCGCCCGGATCCTGACGGAGCCCGAGCACGCGCTCACGAAGCAGTACAAGGCGATGCTCAAGGTGGATGGCGTCGATCTCGAGTTCACGCCCGACGGCGTCGAGGAGATCGCGGCGCTCGCCCAGCGCCTGAACACGGAGAAGAGCGACATCGGGGCGCGGCGGCTGCACATGGTGCTCGAGCGGCTGCTCGAGCCCGTGTCGTTCGGCGCGCCCGAGGAGCGCGGCCGGATCCGGATCGACGCGCCGTTCGTGTTGCAGCGGGTCGAGATCGTGTCGGGCGCCTGACCCCGGGGCCGCCGGTTACTGACCCGCCGGCCCTCCGATCTCGATGGGGAAACTTGATGAGGTTGGAGGCGAGCGCGTCATGGATTCCCAGAGCATCCGGAGTGCCCTGCTTCGTGGGCCAACCGGGGGCCGCCATCGCCGTCGAATTTTGCCCCGGTCCCCTCCCGCGGGTACCCTCCCCGACTTGTGCCGAACCCGACGCGGAACGAGCGGTTGAAAGCCATGTTGAAGACCCAGTACCGCACCCACACCTGCGGCGAGCTTCGCGCATCGCACGCAGGCAAGACCGTCACGCTGGCAGGATGGGTCCATCGTCGCCGCGACCAGGGCGGCCTCGTCTTCCTCGACCTCCGCGACCGGTACGGGTTCACGCAGGTGCGGGTGAGCGCGGAAGACAGCTCGACCGCGCACGCCGCCGCGGCGAAGTGTCGCCCCGAGTTCGTCGTGCAGGTCGAGGGCGAGGTGCGCGCGCGGCCGAAGGACGCCAAGAACCCGAAGCTCGCGACCGGCGACATCGAGATCTCCGCCCGCGCCATCACGGTCCTCTCCGAATCCCCCACGCCCCCTTTCGAGATCGCCGGCGGCACCGAGATCTCCGACGAGGTCCGGGGCAAGCATCGGCCGCTCGACCTCCGCCGGCCCGAGATGCAGGAGAAGCTCCTCCTCCGCCACACGATGAACAAGGTCGTCCGCGCGTTCTTCGAGGAGCGCGAGTTCGCCGAGATCGAGACGCCGGTCCTCGCGAAGCCGACGCCCGAGGGCGCGCGCGACTACCTCGTGCCGAGCCGCCTCCAGAACGGCAAGTTCTACGCGCTCCCCCAGTCTCCGCAGGTCTACAAGCAGATCCTCATGTGCGCGGGGTTCGACCGCTACTACCAGATCGCGCGCTGCTTCCGCGACGAGGATCTCCGCGCCCACCGGCAACCGGAGTTCACGCAGCTCGACGTCGAGATGGCGTTCGTCGGCGAGGAGGAGATCCTGAAGCTCCAGGAGGAGCTGATCGTGCGCCTCCTCGCCGAGGCCGCGCGCGAACCGATCAAGGTCTCGCTTCCGCTCCCTCGCCTCACGTACGACGACGCGATGCTCCGGTTCGGCAGCGACAAGCCGGACATGCGCTTCGGACTCGAGATCAAGGACGTCTCCGAGCTCGTCCGGAAGGGCGAGTTCAAGGTCTTCCACGCGGGCACGGTGCGGGGCCTTTGCGTGCCCGAGGGCGGCGCGATGTCGCGCGCGGAGATCGACGCCCTGCAGCCGGCCGCTGCCGAGTTCGGGGCCAAGGGTCTCGCGTGGATGAAAGTAGGGGGGCCTGGGGGGCACAGCGGCCCCGTCGCGAAGTTCTTCCCCGGTCCCGAGCTGCCGAAGGCCCTCGGCGCGAAGGAGAACGACCTGCTCCTCTTCGTCGCGGACAAGGACCCGGTGGTCGTCGCGAAGAGCCTCGGCGCCGTGCGGCTCGCGGTCGCGCAGGCGCGAGCGCTCATCCCCGCGGACAAGCACGTCGCGCTGCTCGTCACCGACTTCCCCCTCTTCGAGCCGGGCGAGACCCCGGGGAGCTGGATCTGCACCCGCCACCCGTTCACGATGCCGAAGGCGGAGCACCTGAAGTACCTCGGGACCGACCCCGGCCAGGTGCGCTGCCAGGCGTACGACGCGGTCCTCGACGGCGTCGAGCTCGGCAGCGGGTCGATCCGTATCCATCGCCGCGACGTCCAGATGCAGGTGTTCAGGATCCTCGGCCTCTCCGAGGAGGAGATCCACCACCGGTTCAGCTTCCTCTTCGAGGCCTTGACCTACGGCGCGCCGCCGCACGGCGGGTTCGCGTGGGGGCTCGACCGGTTCGCGATGCTCCTCTCCGGCGCGACCTCGATCCGCGAGGTGATCGCCTTCCCGAAGACCGCGAAGGCGGTGGACCTGATGGCCGACTCCCCGGCGACCGTCGAGAAGGCCCAGTTGGACGAGCTGGGCATCCAGCTCAAGGGCTAGCTTGCGCCCCCAAGGCCCCCCCTCTCCCGTGGTATATTCCCGGGCGTTCATGCGGATCCCGTCTCGATGACCGTCGCGCGCGTCACGTTGCCGGACGGCAAGACCCTCGAGGTCCCCCTGAACAGCACCTGCGCGGACGTCGCGCGAAAGATCGGGCCGCGGCTCGCGAAGGACGCGATCGGCTGCTTCTGGAACGGCGAGCTGACCTCCATGGAGCAGCGGATCACCGGGGACGGGAAGATACGGATCGTCACCGGCAAGAGCCCCGAGGCGCTGCTCGTCACCCGCCACTCGGCGGCGCACCTCTGCGCGGCCGCGGTGCTCGAGCTCTTCCCCGACGCCCAGCTCGGCTTCGGCCCGCCTACCGAGGAGGGGTTCTACTACGACTTCGTGGTGAAGGAGCCCTTCACACCGGACGATCTCGGGCGGATCGAGGCCAGGATGCGCGAGATCGCGGCGGAGGGCCTCCCGTTCGAGCGGAAGGAGATGGACCCCGAAGCGGCCGCGAAGGAGCTGCGGCGGCTCGGCTACCGGCTCAAGGCGGAGCACCTGGAGAAGCTCAAGCTCCGGGGCGACGTGATCTCGTTCTACGTGAACGGGACACGCTTCTCCGACATGTGCCGCGGGCCGCACGTGGCCTCGTTCGGCGCGATCCCCGCGTTCAAGATCCTCTCGGCGTCGGGCGCTCACTGGCTCGGCGACGCGAAGGGGATCCCGATGCAGCGGATCCACGGGACGGCGTTCGCCTCGGAGGCGGAGCTCAAGCGCCACCTGGATCTCGTCGAGGAGGCGAAGAAGCGCGACCACAGGAAGCTCGGCGCCGAGCTCGACCTCTTCACCTTCCACGACGAGGCACCGGGCTTCCCCTTCTGGCACTCGGGCGGGGTGATCCTCTGGCGCGAGCTCGAGAAGCTCGTGCGCGAAGAGCTCATGGCGCGCGGCTACCGGGAGATCCGGACGCCGCTCGTGCTGACCGACGAGCTGTGGCACCGCTCCGGCCACTACGACCACTACCGGGACAACATGTACTTCGTGGAGAAGGAGGACCGCTCCTTCGCCGTGAAGCCCATGAACTGCCCGGGCGCGTGCATCGTGTACGGGACCACGCTGCGCTCCTACAAGGAGCTGCCGCTGCGCCTTGCGGAGTTCGGGATGGTGCACCGCTACGAGCTCAGTGGCGTGCTCCACGGGCTCTTCCGCGTGCGCGGGTTCGTCCAGGACGACGCCCACGTCTACTGCGCGGGGGACCAGATCGAGCGCGAGGTGATCGATTGCCTCGACATGCTCGAGAAGGTCTATCGCATCCTCGGCTTCGGCGTCCCCCAGATCAAGCTCTCCACCCGGCCCCCCGACCGCATGGGCTCGGACGCGATCTGGGACCAGGCGGAGGGCGCGCTCGCCTCCGCGCTCAAGAACTGGGGCAAGAGCTACCGCGAGGCGCCGCAGGAGGGCAACTTCTACGGCCCGAAGCTCGACTTCGACCTCACGGACAGCCTGGGCCGCAAGTGGCAGTGCGGCACGATCCAGCTCGACTTCCAGATGCCCGAGCGGTTCCATCTCGAGTACGTCGGCAAGGACAGCGCCCGCCACCGTCCGGTGATGATCCACCGGGCGATCCTCGGCTCGCTCGACCGGATGATCGGCGTGCTCGTGGAGCACTACGGCGGGAAGTTCCCCGTCTGGCTCGCCCCCGTGCAGGCAACGCTCCTGCCCGTCACCGACAAGACGCTCCCCTACGCGCAGGACGTGGCGGGGAGGATGCGCGCCGCGGGGCTGCGCGTCGACGTGGACGAGAGGAACGAGAAGATCGGGAGCAAGATCCGCGACGCGATCGGCCGGAAGATCCCCTACCTGCTCGTGGTGGGGGAGCGGGAGGCCCAGGCCGGCACGCTCTCCGTGCGCCCGCGCGACGGCGAGGACCGGGGCGCGCTCCCCGCCGACGCGGTCATCGAGGACATCCGCAAGCGGCACGCGTCGCGTGCCCTTGACCTTTAGGGAGGAACAGGAACATTCCGCGACGTCCCCACCAAGCCAAGATCTCGCGCGACATCGGGCCGCGCGTGAACGAACGGATCCGCGCCCGCGAGGTCCGCGTCATCTCCCACGAGGGGAACCAGATCGGGGTCTTCCCCCGCGACGAGGCGCTGAAGATGGCGCAGGACATGGGCCTCGACCTCGTCGAGGTCGCCGCCGACGCGCGACCGCCCGTCTGCCGCATCCTCGACTTCGGCAAGTACAAGTACGAGGAGAAGAAGAAGACGCGCGGCCGGAAGAAGGGCGGCTCCCAGATGAAGGAGCTGCGCATCCGCCCGAAGACGGAGGACGGCGACCTCCAGACGAAGACGAAGCGCGCGCGCGAGTTCCTCGACGATGGCGACAAGGTCATGTTCACCGTCCTCTTCCGCGGCCGCGAGCTGTCGCGCCAGGACCTCGGCACCGACATCCTGAAGCGCGTGGTGACGATGCTCGAGGACGTGGCGAAGGTCGAGCGCCCGCCCGTCATGGAGGGGCGGCGGATGAGCATGACCATCGCCCGGAAGTAGGAGCGAGGGGGCCTCGGGGGCCGCGCCGGCTACGGCGCGAAGTTCTTCGTGAGCGCCTGGCCGAGCGCGGGGGCGCCGGGCGCGTAGCCCTTGAGCAGCTTCGCGTCCTGCTTGAGCGCCTCGGCGACGGTCTCGATCGTCGCGTCCTTCTCGAACGCCTCGCGCGCGGGCCCCTCGAGCCCCGCGGCGAGCTGCGAGGCCGCGCTCTTCACGTACTGCGCCGCGTGCTTCTTCGCGGTGTCGAGCCCCTTCACGTCCTGGTCGGACTTGCCGAGGGCCACCGCCGCGCGCTCCATCGCGTCGGCGAACGCCGGCACGGTCGCGAGCTCCTGCGCGAGCCGTGCGCGCGTGCTCGAGGCGTCCGCCTGGCCCCAGACGAGCCGTGCGGACTTCGCCTTCGCGCTCTCCCCCTTCGCCGCGAGCGCGCCCTGGACGTCCGCCACCTTGAGCCCGAAGACGGCGAAGACCGCCGCGTCCGGCGCGCCGGACGCCGCCGGGAGCGGGAGCTCGAGGCCGGAGCCGAGCCTCAGGTCGGCGACCACGGCCGAGAGCGCCTTCGCGGCCTTGCGCGCGTCGAGCAGCGCCGACGTCGCGTCCGCAAGCGACCGCTTGAGCAGGCGGAGGACGGAGTGGGTGCGGCTGTCGTACCACTCCCCGTCGAGCGCGTACTGGTCCTGAGCGTTCTTCGCGAAGGCGTTGCTGTCGAAGAGCTTCAACAGGGCCTGCGCCTGCGCGTTGCCTTTCGCGGCCTCGGAGCGGACCTCCTGCATGACCGAGGCCATCGCGGTGGTCTTCTCGACCTCATTGGCCTCCTCCGCGATCCTCCGGAGGGCGTTGTAGTCGCCGGCCTCCTCCGCCTTCACGTACCGCGGGTGGATGTCCTTCCGGAACTTGTCGTAGGCCTCGTCCCACGGCACGCCCTTGTTCGTGAAGAGGAAGATGAGGATGAGGACGACGGCGATCCCCGCGAGGAGCAGGCCGCCGCCGATGATCCGCTGCTGGACCGCCATGGGGCTACGGTATACCGGATCGGGCGCCGCCGGGGAAAGGCCCCTTTTCGCGGCCCCCGAGGCCCCCGCGCGAAGGCTTGATCGGCCCCCTGTCGCGGCTATCCTCTAGGGCTCCCCGCTCGGGGGTCCACGATGCCGAAGCAGAAGACCAACCGCTCCGTACGGAAGCGCATCAAGATCACGAAGAACGGGAAGCTCCGGCGCAACAAGGCGTTCCGGCGTCACCTGCTTGCCGGGCGCTCGAACAAGCGCAAGCGCAACCTCCGCCGGTTCGGCTTCGTGAGCAAGGGCGAGCGGAAGAGCTACCTGCGCCTCCTCGGGGAGATGTAAGCCATGCGCATCAAGCCCGGCGTCGCGAAGCACCGTCGCCTGAAGCGGATCCTGAAGGACGTCAAGGGGTACCGCAGCGCCCGCCGCAAGCGGATCAAGCTCGCGAAGGAGGCGCTGCTCCGCGCCGGCCGCGAGGGCTACACGAGCCGCAAGCTCCGCCGCCGCGAGATGCGCCGGCTCTGGATCACGCGTCTTTCCGCCGCGACCCGGGCGAAGGGCCTGAGCTACTCCCGCTTCGTCGCGGGCCTCAAGAAGGCCGGCGTGGAGGTGGACAGGAAGCAGCTCGCCGCGGTCGCGTACAGCGACGGGGAGGCGTTCGACCGGTTCGTGGAGATGGCCAAGGCGGCCCTCTAGAAGATCCCGAGGGGGTTTCGGGGGCCGCCGGGGGCGGCCCTTTTTCGTGCGCAGGAGGAGAGATGGATCTCGATGGGGTCCTCGAGGAGGCGCGGAAGCTGATCGCGACCGCGCCCGACGACGACGCGCTCGCGGCGTTGCGCGTCCGCTACCTCGGCAGGAAGAGCCCCCTCTCCGCCGCGCTCCGCGAGATCGGGCAGCTCGACGCCAAGGCGCGCGCGGAGAAGGGCGCCCGCGCCAACCGGGTGAAGGCCGCGATCGAGGAGGCGCTCGACGCCCGCGGCGCGGGACTCGTGGCGGCGCGCGAGGGGACGCTCTTGACCCGCGAGTGGCTCGACCTCACGCTGCCCGCCGAGACGCCGAGGCAGGGGCATCTCCACCCGATCACGCTCGTCGAGGCCGACCTGGAGCACCTCTTCCGCGGGATGGGATACCGCGTCGTCGAGGGGCCGTGGGTCGAGGACGAGTTCCACAACTTCGACGCGCTCAACATCCCCGCCTCGCACCCCTCGCGCGACGACTGGGACACCTTCTGGCTCTCCGACGGGAACCTCCTCCGCACGCACACGTCGCCCGTGCAGATCCGCGCGATGCGCCGGTACGGCGCCCCGCTCCGCGCGATCTTCCCCGGCCGGGTCTTCCGGAACGAGGCCGTGGACGCGACCCACGAGGCGTGCTTCAGCCAGATCGAGGGGCTGGTGATCGACCGGGAGATCACGCCGGGGCATCTCTTCCACTCGATCCGCGCGATCCTCTCGGCGATCCTCGCCGAGGAGGTCGAGACGCGCTTCCGGCCGAGCTTCTTCCCGTTCACCGAGCCCTCGTTCGAGTGCGACATCAAGCGCGGCGGCCGCTGGATGGAGCTCTGCGGCATGGGCATGGTCCACCCGAAGGTCCTCGAGGCCGGCGGCATCGACCCGAGGGAGTGGACCGGCTTCGCGTTCGGGCTCGGCATCGACCGGCTCACGCTCATGCGCTACGCGATCGACGACATCCGCTGGTTCCACAGCGGCGACCTGCGCTTCCTGGAGCAGTTCGGATGCGCCTGAGCGTCACTTGGCTCGCGGACCACGTGGACCTGACGGGGCTCGCCCCGGCGGCGGTCGCGGAACTCGTCAACCTCCACGTCGCCGAGGTCGAGGAGTCGAAGGACCCGTGGCCGGGCGTCGTCGTGGGCGACGTGCTCGCCGTGCGGCGTCATCCCGACGCGGAGAAGCTCTCGCTCGTGACCGTCGAGACCGGCAGCGGGCAGATCGAGGTCGTCTGCGGCGCGCCGAACGTGAAGCAGGGCCAGAAGATCTGCTTCGCGGCCGCCGGCGTCACCCTCCCGGGCGGGCTGAAGCTCGAGAAGCGGAAGATCCGCGGGGTCGTGAGCGGGGGCATGGTCCTCTCGGAGCGCGAACTCGGCCTCTCGGAGGAGCACGACGGGATCCTCGTGCTCGACTCCCCCGCGGCCGCCGGGACGCCGGTGCGCGACGTCCTCCCGGGCGGCAGCGTGATCGAGGTGCCGAACACCGGGATCACGTCGCGCCCGGACCTCTGGGGCCACCGCGGCATGGCGCGCGAGCTGGGCGCGATCCTCGACCGCGACCTGAAGCCCCTGGATCTCGGCGCCGAGCCGCCCCAGGCGAAGCCCGAGGTGGAGGTCTCGGTCGAGGCGAAAGACCTCTGCCCGCGCTACCTCGGCTGGGCGATCGGGGGCGTGAAGGTCGGCACGTCGCCGACGTGGCTGCGGCGGCGTCTCGAGGACGTGGGGCAGCGCCCGATCAACAACGTCGTCGATCTCACGAACTTCGTCCAGCTCGAGTGCGGCCAGCCTCTCCACGCGTTCGACAGGAGGCGCGTGAACAAGGGCAGGATCGTCGTCCGCCGGGCGCTCGCGGGCGAACGCGTGACCACGCTCGACGGGGTAGGCCGCACGCTGCCCGAGGGCGCGTGCGTGATCGCGGACCCGCAGCGCGCGCTGGCGATCGCGGGGGTGATGGGGCTCCTCGACTCGGAAGTCAAGGAGGACACGACCGAGATCGTCCTCGAGGTCGCGAACTTCGAGCAGACGTCCATCCGGCGGACGTCGCTCGCGCTCGATCTCCGCACCGAGTCCGCGATCCGCTTCTCCAAGGGGCTCGATCCGGAGGGGGTGCCGGGGGCCGCCCGGCGCTTCCTGAGGCTCCTCCAGGAGGTCTGCCCGGGCGCGAAGCCGCTCGGCGGATGGTGCGACGTCTCCCTTCCCCCGCGCCCCCTTCCCTCCCTCAAGCTTGCGGCGGACTTCATCCCGCGGCGGCTGGGCGTGGCGATCCCTGCCGCGCGCGTCGACGGCATCCTTCGCCGGCTCGGCTTCTCCGTGACCCGCGCGAAGGACGCGCTCACGGCCAGCGTGCCCTCGTGGCGCGCGGGCCTCGACGTTTCGCGGCCCGAGGATCTCGTCGAGGAGGTCGGGCGGATCTTCGGGTACGACAAGCTGCCGCCGGTTCCGCTCAGCGGCCGACTCGAGCCCGTGCCCGAGGAGGCGGGGCGCGTCGCGAGGCGCCGCGCGCGGCAGGCGCTCTCCGCGGAGTGCGGGCTCTCGGAGATCTATGTCTACCCGTTCACGACCGCGGAGGAGTGCGCCAAGGCGAGCGTCGAGCCCGGGCGCCTGAAGCTCTCCAACGCGCAGCAGCCCGGCCTCGACCTCCTCGTGACGAGCCTCGTGCCGAAGGTCCTCTCCGCGTGCGCCACGAACCTCAAGTACCGGGACGGGGCGGCGATCTACGCGGTCGCGCCGGTGTTCCTGAAGGACGAGGGCGCAAAGGGGCTGCCGCGCGAGGCCGAGCGGATCGCGATCGCGGTCGCACGCCGCGGCGGCTCGAACCCCGTGTACGCGGTGAAGGGGGCCGTCGAGGCGCTCGCGCGGGCGCTCCGTCTCGGCGGGGCGCGGATCGAACAGCGGGAGGGGCCCAGGTGGCTCCACCCGGGCCGCAGCGCCCGGCTCGCGCGCGGGCCGAAGGAGTTCGGCTGGTTCGGCGAGGCGCACCCGAACGTCGTCCGGGCGTTCGACTTCGACGCGACGGTCGCGGTCGCGGAGATCGACCTCGAGGCGCTGCGCGGGGCCCAAGGCGGGACGGCGCGGATGAAGCCGATCAGCCGCTTCCCGGCCGTCAAGTACGACGTGGCGGTGGTCGTGGACCGCACGACGCCCGCACAGGAGGTCGAGGACGCGCTGCTGCACGCCGACCCGGCGCTCGTGCGCGAGGTCCGGCTCTTCGACGCCTACGAGGGGCCGAACCTCCCCGCGGGCAAGCGAAGCCTCGCGTACTCGCTCGTGTTCGGCGCGCTCGACCGGACGCTCGAGACGAAGGACGTGGATCGGCTGCGCGCGCAGGTCACCGCCGCGCTTGCCGCGCGCGGTTGGACGCTCCGGACCTGACCGCTCGCGCTCGACCTGTTTGCGGCCGAAGTTCTGAGGTGCGCCTTCGGGTAGGATGGGCGCGTTCCTTGAGAACATCCTCTGCCATGTTCGTGACCGGGACGAAACGTCGGCTGATCCGATAACCCTCGAACCGGGGGCTCAGCGGCGGCTGGAGGACGTCACGCCCTGTTGAGGCGGGGACGACGGAATCCTTCCCTGCGGCTCCCACCTAAAGGCGAAAGGGATTAGACCGCGAGTGCCCGCGCACGGCATTGCGGTGGAGGATTTCATCGGGCCCGCCGGCCCTTGGTCGGCGGGTTCCTTTTTTTCCCCTCTCCCCCGCGCCCCCTCTCCTCGTCGCCGGGTACACTTCCTGTCCGCCGCACGCCGTACCCTTCCGGGGAACCGGAGGGAGCATGAAGACCTGGTTCTGGACGCTCGTCGCGATCGCGGGCGGATACGCGGCGTACCGCCACTGGTTCGCGCCCGGCGAGCAGCCGTCCGAGGAGCCGGCTCCGCTGGAGGCGGTCGCTCCGCCCGCGGCCTCCGTCGAGCCTAGGCCCGAGGCGGCCCGCGCGCGGCCGCCGATCACGCTCGACATCGGCGCGGAGGCGCCCGCGGCCGCCGCGACGGACCCGCTCGCCGCCGAGTGGCGGGGCGCGCTCGCCCGCGGGGATGCCGAGGGGGCGCGGGGGATCGCCGACAGGATCCTCGCCGAGGCCCCGGAGAGCGACGCCGCGCGCTGGGTCCACTACGAGCGCGGGCGGGAAGCCCTCCGGCGCTACGCGGAGAAGGGGAAGAACCCCGAGGGGTTCGTACACGCTCGCGCGGCGTGGCTCGAGCTGACGCCGGTGCTCTTCGCGCGCGATCTCGCGTTCGCGGAGCGGGAGGAGCTGCGGTCGCGACTCCGGCAGCTCGCGCAGGACGTGCTCCTCACCCGGCACGTCGAGGGGATGGACCGTCCGTACGTGCCGAAGCGCGGGGACAGCCTGAGCGTGCTCTGCACGAAGGTCTTCCCGCAGGCGGGCACGAAGGCGAGCCCCGGCTTCCTCGTGGAGATCAACAAGCTCGGCAGCGCGACCAACCTGCGCGCCGGCGTGGCGATCCGGGTCCCGCTGGGCGAGCCCCGGATCGTGATCGTGAAGAGCGAGTTCCGGCTCTACTTCCTCTTCGGCGGCGGCTACATCCAGGATTTCCCCGTCGGGCTCGGCCGCGAGGGCACGACGCCCGAGGGCGCGTTCGTGATCGACGAGATGATCCGCAACCCGGATTGGCATCCGCGCGCGGGCGTGATCATCCCCTTCGGCGATCCGCGCAACATCCTCGGCACGCGCTGGCTCGCCTTCCGCGACACGGCCGAGCACCAGGGGTTCGGGATCCACGGCACGACCGAGCCGGGCTCGATCGGCAAGGAGGCATCGTCGGGCTGCGTCCGGATGCTCCGCGACGACGTCGAGCGGCTCTTCGAGTGGACGCCGCGCGGGACGGGCGTCGCGATCGTGCGCTGACCGCCGGCCGTTGCGGCCTTTGGCGCCTAGGCCGTCCCGGCGGCTGCGTCCGCGACGCGCGCCACGCGTTCCACGATGGACCGCGGCACGCCGATGTCCACCACCACGACGCGCCCGGCATGGAGGGGGCCGTCCTTCCTCGAAAACCCGACCTTGGGCGCGACCATGGTCGTGGTGACCGTTGCCCGGACGGCGCTGCCGCGAACCTCGCCGCTGTTCGCGTCGAGGCCGGACGGGACGTCGACCGCGAGCACAGGGCACTGGGCGTCGTTGATCGCAGCGACCGCGGAGCGAAAAGGCTCCCGGATGTCGCGGACGAGCCCGGTGCCGAGGAGCGCGTCGATGACGAGGGCAGGACGGCCAAGCGCGAGATCCTCCCGAAGGGGCATGCCCATGGCCCGGACGATCGCCAGGTTCGTGGCGGCGTCCGAGCCGTCGCGATAGGCATCGGCGGGAAGCACGAGGTGGACCCGGACGTCCACGTCCCGGTTCTTGAGATGCCGCGCCGCGGCGAGACCGTCGCCGCCGTTGCTCCCGGGGCCGCAGACGACGGCGACATGGCCGTTGCGGCCGCCGAGCGCGAGCGCGGCGGAGGCGATCCCGATCGCGGCGTTCTCCATCAGGAGGAGGCCGGGAATGCGGAGCTCGTCGGTTGCGATGCGGTCGATCTCACGGCTCTGCTCGCGGGTGAGCGCCAGCACGCGACCAGTGTAGCGGGGGGCAAGGGG
>Ga0187892_10001020_pt1:0-2500 | contig 68293 bp, 72 predicted proteins | sample MA1701073metaG_FD_139345 | JGI IMG/M metagenome (GOLD analysis project Ga0187892, IMG submission 139345) | Bio-ooze microbial communities from a basaltic lava cave in the Kipuka Kanohina Cave System on the Island of Hawaii, USA - MA170107-3 metaG ... | reverse complement strand
CCCTCAGTAGCGGCGAGCGAACGGGGAACAGCCCAAACTGCGTACGTGCAAGCTCGACGGCGTTGCGTACGCGGGGTAGCGGGATTCTCGAGGGCCTGCGTCGAACGGCCCACAGAGTCACAAAGGCACGGCCTAGCCGAACATTCTGGAAAGTTTGGCCATAGCGGGTGATAGCCCCGTAGGCGAAAGGTCGTGCTCTCTGCGAGGACACCCAAGTACGTCCGGACACGTGGAACCCGGACTGAATCCGCGGGGACCACCCCGCAAGGCTAAAGACTACTCGGCGACCGATAGCGAACCAGTAGCGCGAGCGAAAATGGTGAAAAGTACCCCAGCGAGGGGAGTGAAAAGTACCTGAAACCGCGTGCCTACAAACCGTGGTAGGGCTATGGCCTTCGGGCCACGCCTGACCGCGTACCTTTTGCATAATGGGCCTGGGAGTTGCCGTCTGCGGCAAGGTTAAGGGTCTGAAGGCCCGAAGCCGAAGCGAAAGCGAGTGTGAACAGCGCGTCTAAGTCGCAGGTGGCAGACCCGAAAACGGGCGATCTAACCATGGCCAGGATGAAGCGGATGTAAGAGTCCGTGGAGGTCCGAACGGCTTGAGGTTGAAAACTCATCTGATGAGCTGTGGTTTGGAGCAAAAGACTATTCAAGCCCGTAGATAGCTGGTTCTCCCCGAAATGCCTTTTGGGGCAGCGTCGGGAGATGAATCGCGGGGGTAGAGCCACGGAATGGGTCTGGGGGGTTACCCACTTACCCGTCCCAATCAAACTCCGAATACCGCGATGTCATCCCGGCAGTGAGTCCCTGGGGGATAAGCTCCAGGGTCAAAGCCGAAACAACGGAGACCGACGGCTAAGGTCCCTAAGTATGGCTAAGTGCGTAAGGAAGTGCGGATGCTAAGACAGCGGGGATGTTGGCTTAGAAGCAGCCATCATTTAAAAAGTGCGTAACAGCTTACCCGTCGAGCATTCACGCGCCGAGGATGATCGGGACTCAAGCCATACACCGAAGCCACGGGTTGCGTCCGGCCTGCGGGCCAGACGCAGCGGTAGGGGAGCGTTCGACTCTAGGTCGAAGGACGACCGTAAGGACGTCTGGACGAAGTCGAAGTGATAATCCAGGCACGAGTAACGATAAAAGTGGTGGGAATCCACTTCGCCGAAAACCTAAGGTTTCCTGGGGAAGGTAATTCCGCCCAGGGTTAGTCGGAACCTAAGGCGAGGCCGAAAGGCGTAGTCGATGGATGACGGGTTAATATTCCCGTACCACGGCACGGCCCAATACCCGAGGAGGGGTGGAGGAAGCTAGGTGAGCGCACGGCTTGAAGTGTGCGTGCAAGCCCGTAGGGGGTGCCGCAGGAAAACCCGCGGCACACATACCCCGAGAGGCGATGCGGAGGCCATTTAAGCGCCGAAGTCATTGATGCTCTGCTCCCGAGAAAAGCTTCGCGGGTCATGACCGTGTCGTGTCCGTACCGCAAACTGACACAGGTAGGAGGGGTGAAAATCCCAAGGCGCTCGAGTTATCCGTCGTCAAGGAACTCGGCAAATTAGCTCCGTAACTTCGGGACAAGGAGCGCCCTTGGGGGTGAAGGACTTCGCGTCCGTAGCTCCTGGGGGCCGCAGAGAAATGGGCCAACCGACTGTTTATCAAAAACACAGGTCTGCGCGAAGTCGAAAGACGCTGTATGCAGACTGACGCCTGCTCGGTGCCGGAAGGTTAAGGCGAGGGGTCAGCCTTCGGGCGACGCTCCGAACCGAAGCCCCGGTAAACGGCGGCCGTAACTATGACGGTCCTAAGGTAGCGAAATTCCTTGTCGGGTAAGTTCCGACCCGCATGAATGGCGTAACGAGTTGGTCAGTGTCTCGACGACGGACTCGGTGAAACTGCAATAGCGGTGCAAATGCCGCTTAACCGCGGGTAGACGGAAAGACCCCGTGAACCTTCACTGCAAGCTAGTATGGTGTTTAGGCTTGATCTGTGTAGGATAGGTGGGAGGCGTCGAAGCGGAGGTGTCAGCCTCCGTGGAGCCACCGGTGAAATACCACCCTTATTAAGTTTGAATCCTAACCCCGTCCCGTGAAACCGGGCGGGGGACAGTGCTAGTTGGGCAGTTTGGCTGGGGCGGTCTCCTCCTAAAGAGTAACGGAGGACTCCAAAGGTGCCCTCAGTGCGTTTGGCAACCGCACTTAGAGCGTAAGGGTATAAGGGCGCTTGACTGCGAGACCTATAAGTCGAGCAGAGACGAAAGTCGGGCCTAGTGATCCGGCGGATTCCGTGTGGAAGGGCCGTCGCTCAAGAGATAAAAGGTACTCCGGGGATAACAGGCTGATCTCTCCCAAGAGTTCACATCGACGGGGAGGTTTGGCACCTCGATGTCGGCTCATCACATCCTGGGGCTGAAGGAGGTCCCAAGGGTTTGGCTGTTCGCCAATTAAAGTGATACGTGAGCTGGGTTCAGACCGGCGTGAGCCAGGTCGGTCCCTATCTCCCGTGG
>Ga0187892_10001019_pt1 | contig 68348 bp, 54 predicted proteins | sample MA1701073metaG_FD_139345 | JGI IMG/M metagenome (GOLD analysis project Ga0187892, IMG submission 139345) | Bio-ooze microbial communities from a basaltic lava cave in the Kipuka Kanohina Cave System on the Island of Hawaii, USA - MA170107-3 metaG ... | reverse complement strand
TGGCCTTGAGCTGCCGGCCGCCTCGAGGATCTTACCAGGCTCCGCCCGCCGGCCGCCGGCCGAAGACGCAGCGAAGAAGAGAGCGCCCCTCCGGCGGCCGGTGGCCCGAAGCCGGTGCAGGCCTCGGGGCGCGGCCGGTCAGCTCCAAGGCCATGTTAGACAAGCCCAGCCCGAGTGGGCCGGAGAGAGAGAAGGAGAGCCGAAGCACAGGAGGTCCGGGCGACGGCTCGGTGCCCCGCCCCACCTACGCGGCCCCGGAGAGGGCAGGCCTCGTGCTCACTCCGGGAGCGGGCGGCGCGCAGGAGGGAGGAAGCGGCGCGCCGGCGAGCGGGCCGACTTCCAGGAGAGAGGAGAGGTTGCTTCTCTCCACGATGCCCGCCGGGCTGTCTAACGGATAATGGCTTGCGAAGGTTCCCGGGGAACGTCGCAAGGGCTGGCAGCCTATTGTAGGCGCGGCGGGACGCGCGGGTGCAGTCATCCCGCAGAGTTGGGGCGTTGGGACTCCGCGCGGAGGGCTGCGAGCTCACGCGGGCGATGCGGCTGGCCCCGGGGGGCCCCTGCGAGGGAGCGCAGTCTGCAGCCTAATGTGCCTTCGATCGGTGTCCCCTGACTCGGCAAGTCCCAGCCCGCACAGCGAAAATGCAGGGGGGAACGGGTAGGTTGCGGCTGCGCGCCGGGTCTTCAGAGCCGGTCCGCCGGGCTTCGCACGCCAAGGGGACCCGCGTCGAGGACGTGGGTGTAGATCATGGTCGTCCTGAGGTCGCGGTGGCCGAGGAGCTCCTGGACGGTGCGAATGTCGGCGCCGTCCTCCAGGAGGTGCGTTGCGAAGGAATGGCGGAAGCTGTGGCAGGTGACGCGCCGGGCGAGGCCTGCTTCGGCGGCGGCGCGCTTCACCGCGCGCTGGATCGCGGTCTCGTGAAGGTGGTGGCGGAAGCGCTCTCCGAGGGCCGGATCGAGGGACGCGCGCTGGGCGGGGAAGATCCAGTACCAGCCCCATTCGAAGCGCGAGCCCGGGTACTTCCGGTCGAGGGCGTCCGGAAGCCAGGGCCCGACGCCGCGGGCTCGGTCGCGTTCGTGGAGGTTGCGAACGCTCGCCAGGTGGCGCTCGAGGGGCGCGCGCAGCCGCGCGGGAAGGGGTGCGCGGCGATCGCGGCGGCCTTTCCCCTGGCGGACGGTGAGCTGTCGCCGCTCGAAGTCGAGGTCCTTCACCCGCAGGCGCAGGCACTCGAGCAGGCGCAGGCCGCTTCCGTAGAGAAGGGTGGCGACGAGCTCGTCTCGTGCCCCGAGTCGCGCGAGCACGGCGCGTACCTCGTCGCGACCGAGCACCACGGGCAGTGGGCGCGTGGCGCGGGCCCGAACCGCGGTGTCGAGCCCCGCGACCTCGCGGTCGAGGAGCTCGCGGTAGAGGAAGAGCAGGGCGGCCAGCGCCTGGTTCTGCGTCGCCGGGGAGACCCGGTGCCTCACGGCGAGGTCCGTGAGGAAGGTGGCGATCTCGCGAGAGCCGAGTTCGGCCGGGTGCCGCTTGTCGTGGAAGAGGATGAAGCGGCGCACCCAGGCCGTGTAGGCCTCCTCGGTGCGTGGGCTGTAGTGGCGCACGCGGAGCGCGAGGCGCAGCCGATCGAGCAGGCGCGGGGAGCGCACGGAAGGGAGGGCGGGCAAGGGGATCCACGGGACCCGTGGGAGAGGGGAGTCAGGATATCGGCAGGGCCGAGGCCCGGCAACCGGCCCCGCCCGGGCTCCTCAGTCCGGCAGCGCGAAGGCGAGGAGCGCGTCGCCCACCTGCGTGAGCGGATTCCCGCCCGCGGCGATCACCACGTACTGCTTCGCGTCCCGCCGCAGCCGGTAGGTCATGGGCGAGGCGTTGCCCGTGTAGGGAATGCGCGTGTGCCAGATCTCCTCGCCGCTCGCCACGTCGAATGCGCGGAAGTACTTGTCCGTGGTGGCGCCGATGAAGTAGAGGCCGCTGGCGGTGACGAGGCCGCCGCCGAAGTTCGGGGTGCCGAGGTCGCGCCAGCGCGGGATGAGCCAGATCGGGAAGGGCGCCTGGTCCCGCGTGGTGCCGAGGCGCACGCGCCAGAGCACCTCGCCGCTCGCGAGGTTCACCGCCGTGAGGCTGCCCCAGGGCGGAGGATTGCAGGGCGCACCCAGGCTCGAGAAGAGCGGCGAGCGCCGGACCGCGTAGGGCGTCCCCTCCATCGGGTAGATCTCCTCGGGATACACGACGCGGCTCTTGTCGAGGGCCTCGTACTCCGCGCGCGGGAGGAGCTGCACCACCATTGCCACGTGGCTCTGGTTCGCGAAGAGCACTCCGCTGGCCGGGTCGATGGCGATGCCGCCCCAGTTGATCCCGCCGGTGGTGTGCGGGAACTGGATCGAGCCTTCGAGGGTGGGCGGCGTGAAAGGGCCATCCCAGCGGTAGCGCTCGAGCAGGCGGCGGCACGAGGCGCGGTCGAAGGGGGTGAATCCGAAGGCGCTCTCCGCCCGGAGGTCGCTCGGGTGGAGCGGCGCCGGGTGGGTGGGGAAGGGCTGGGTCGGCGCGAGCGTCTCGCCCGGGACCCCCTGCTGGGGAACCGGCCGCTCCTCGACCGGGTAGAGCGGCGCGCCGGTCTCGCGGTCGAGCAGGAAGAGGTGGCCCATCTTGGTGGGCTGGACCAGCGCGGGCCGCCCGCCGCCCACGCCGGGGATCTGGAAGAGCGCCGGCTGGCTCGCCACGTCGAAGTCCCAGAGGTCGTGGTGCACGGTCTGGAAGTGCCAGACCTCCCGGCCCGTGCGGGCGTCCAGGGCCACCGTCGAGCTCCCGTAGTGGTCGAGACCGCGGCGGTTGCCGCCGAAGCTGTCCGGCGAGGGGTTGCCCGTGGGCACGAAGACGAGGCCGCGCTCGGGATCGCCGGAGAGGAGCGACCAGACGTTGGGCGTGCCGCGCTGGTAGAGCTCCCCGGCGCGGCGGCGCGACTCGAAGCCCGGGGGCACGGGATCCCAGGCCCAGACCAGCTCGCCAGTTCGCACGTCGAAGGCGCGCACCACGCCGGCGGGTGCGTCCACCTTGAGCTGGTCTGCGACGAGCGCGCCGATCACCGCCCGGTCCCCCAGCACCAGGGGCGGGGAGGTCGGGTAGTACTCCCAATCCGGCGCCTCGCCGATGCCCTCGCGCAGCCAGACGCGCCCGTTCTCGCCGAAGTCCGGGCAGGGGCGGCCCGTGTCGGCGTCCAGCGCGATGAGCTCCGAGTCCTTCGTGCCGTAGAGCAGGCGGCGCTGGCAGGCCCGCCCGGCCGCGGGATGCGGCTCCTCGAAGAAGGCGAGGCCCCGGCAGTTGAGCGGGTACGGGCCGCCGCTGCCCCGGGCGCGCAGCCCGGGGTCGAAGCTCCAACGCTCGGCGCCGGTCTCCGGGTCGAGGGCGAAGACGCGCTGATAGGGCGTGCAGTAGTAGAGCGTATCGTTTGCGACCAGCGGCGTCGCCTGGAAGCTCGTGGGGGCGCGCTCGGCGCTGCCCGCGAAGAAGTCGCCGCTGCGGTGCTCCCAGGCGACCTCCAGACGCGCCACGTTGCCGCGCTGGATCTGGGTGAGGGGCGAGTGGTGGAGCCCGCCCTTGTCGCCGGCGTACTCGGGCCAGCCGGACGTGGGACCCGAGAAGTCGACGGGCACCGGTGCGCTGCAAGAGAGGAGGGGGAGCGCCGCCAGCGCGGCGGCGACGCCGCAGCGCGACCTCAGAACTCGGGCCAGAAGGCGGCCACGTCTCCGTTGGGGTCGTAGCCGTTGAAGTGGTTCTGCATGTCGTACCAGTTCGAGAGCACCGGCGGCTTCCTCGGCTTGAAGGCTTCGATCCGCTGCTTCGCCATCGCCCGCTGCGGGAGCGAGAGCGTCGGCTCCAGGACCTCGCGGAACTCGGCGGCCCGCACGTGGCCCTGCCGCTCGGCAAGGCTCAGCCACATGAACGACTCGATGTCGCTCTTGGGGACGCCGCGACCGATGTGCGAGAGGATTCCGAGCGCGGCCTGTCCCTCCCGGTCACCCCAGCTCGCCGCCCGGCGGAACCAGCGCCCCGCCTCGCCGTCGCTCTGCTCGACGCCGCGCCCCGCCGTATAGAGGCTCCCGAGGACCGTCTGGGCCGCGGGCAGATCGTGGTTGGCGGCCCGCTTGATCCAGTTCGCGCCGCGCTCCTCGTCCCTCTCCACGCCCTGGCCACTCAGGTAGAGGATGCCGAGCGCGAACTGCGCGCGGACGTCGTCCGCCGCGACGCGGCTCAAGAACTTCGCGGCCCGCTCGAAGTCGCCCTGCTCGAGCGCCTTGGCGCCGAGCTCCCAGCTCGCGGCGGCCGGCAGGGCCAGGAGCCACAGGAAGGTCGCGGTGAGGAGGGGTCGAAGCATGGCAGGATCTCCCGTCTCCCGGCGCGGGGGCCGGCGGGCGGCGCCCTGGACGGAATGATACCAGTCTCGGCCGGATGGGCCTCTCCTTCGACCTTCGCGGCCACCGCCTCCTGGTGGTGGGGGCGTCCTCGGGCCTGGGGCGCGCCATCGGCCTCGCCGCGGCGCGCGCCGGGGCGCGCGTCGCGCTGGCGGCGCGGCGCCGCGCGCAGCTCGAGCAGGCGGCGGCGGAGGCGGCGGGCGCCGCCCTGGCCCTGCCCTGCGACGTGCGTCGGGAATCGGACTGCCAGGGCGCCGTGGCGGCGGCGGCGGAGGCGCTGGGCGGCCTCGACGGCCTCGTCTACGCGGCGGGCATGGCGCCCCTCGTTCCGGTGGAGGGCGCCAGCGCCGAGCAGTGGCGCGCAGTCACCGAGACCAATCTGATCGGCGCCGCGCTGGTCTCGGGAGCGGCGATCCCCCACCTGCGCAAGAGCCGCGGGCGCGCCGTCTACCTCTCCTCCTACGCGGTGCGCCAGTGCCTGCCGGGACTCGCCCTCTACCGCGTCTCCAAGTGCGCCCTCGATGCCCTGATCGAGGACCTGCGCATGGAGCACCCCGATCTCCAGTTCACGCGCGTGCTGGTGGGCAACACCGAAGGGACGGAGTTCGGCGCCGCCTGGGGAAAGGAACGCCTCGAGGCCGCGACCCGGACCTGGGTCGAGCGCCGGCTCTTCCCGGCGTCCACCTGGATGTCGCCGGAGGCGGTGTGCGAGGCGGTGCTCTCGGTGCTGGCCCAGCGCGGCTACGTGGACGATCTGGCCGTGATGCCGCGCCCCGCAGACCCCGAGATCCCCCAGGCGCCGGCGCGCGGCCCGGCGTAGACTGCTGCTCCAATGCTGATCACGATCTCGCGCCAGTTCGGAGCCGGGGGCTCCGAGGTGGCCCGGGCCGTGGCCCACCGGCTCGGCTGGACCGTCCTCGACGACGAGCTCGTGAACGAGATCGCCGCCCGCTCGGGGCTCACGCCGGAGGAGGTGGCGAGCCTCGACGAGCGCACGCCCAGCTTCGTGGAGCGGCTCGCGCGCTCGAACGCCTTCCCGCACCCGGACCTCCTGATCCCCGCCCCGGAGCTGATCGAGGAGCCGGAGGAGGCGAAGCTCGCGCGCATCACCCGCGAGGTGGTCTCCGACCTGGGGCGCCGCAACCGCCTCGTGCTCGTGGGGCGCTCGGCCGCCGCCATCCTGGCCCGGCAGGAGGACGTGCTGCACGTGCGGCTCGTGGCGAGCAAGGAGTTCCGCACCCGCGTGGCGATCGAGCGGCGCGGCGTCGATCCGGGGCAGGCGGCGCGGGTGGTGGAGGAGACCGACCGCAGCCGGCGCCGCTTCCACCGGGAGTTCTACGGCCGCGACTGGGACGACCCCACGAACTACCACATGGTGCTGAACACCGAGCGGCTGGGATTCGAGGGGGCGGCCGGCGTGATCGCCCTTCGCGCCCGGGAGCTCGGCTGGGCGGAGCCCGCGCCCGCCGGCGCGTGAAGGCGCTCGCCCGCCCGCGGCTTCGTGCGCCGCGGTCCGCCCGGCGCTGGTATGCTACGGGCGGTCCGAGAGCGGGGAGGCGACGCCCATGGCCAGCGAGACCGGGACGGGGGGATCGGGCGGCGGGGCGCGGCTGGCGGCGGCGGCCGTGCTCGGCCTCGCGGTGCTGGCGGGCGCCCTGCTGGTGGCGCGCGCCATCGACCGCGGCACCGAGGAGCTCGCCTCCCTCGGCACGGCCCTCGCCGACGTGAAGGAGGCCCTCGCGGCCGGCCCGCGGGCCGCGCTGCCCAGCGCCCGCCCGGGGCGTCCGGACCCGGACCGCCGCTACCAGATCTCCCTCGCGAGCGAGCCGGTGCGGGGCGCCAAGGACGCGCCCGTCACGATCGTCGAGTTCTCGGACTTCCAGTGCCCCTTCTGCCAGCGCGTGGGCGCGACCCTCGACCAGATCGAGCGCGAGTACGGCGGCAAGGTCAAGATCGCCTTCAAGCACCTGCCCCTCTCCATGCACCCCAAGGCGCCGGACGCCCACGCCGCCGCCGAGGCCGCCCACCGGCAGGGCAGGTTCTGGGAGATGCACGACCGGATCTTCGCGAACCAGCAGGAGATGAGCGGGGAGAAGTACAGCGAGTACGCCCGCGAGATCGGCCTCGACGTCGCGCGCTTCGAGCGCGACCGCACCTCGTCGGAGGTGAAGGAGCGCATCGAGGCGGACAAGCGCGTCGCCGACGCCCTGGGTGTCAGCGGCACGCCGGCCTTCTTCGTGAACGGCCGCTTCCTCTCCGGCGCCCAGCCCTTCGAGTCCTTCAAGGAGCTGATCGACGCGGAGCTCGCGCAGGCAAAGCGCTCCTGAGCTGGCGGGTCGGCGCCCGTCGCGAGCTGGCCAGCCCCGATGCGACGCAGTCTGCCCGCCGAGCGGGTGATCGACCTTCGCCGAGGCCCGCGCGGCCTCTCGGAGCAGGCGGTTCGCGAGCGCCGGACGCGCTACGGCGCGAACGACGTGCTCGAGGCGCCACGGAAGCGCTGGCGCGCGCTCGTGGCCGAGACGGCCCGGGATCCGATGCTCTGGTTCCTGGCCGGCACCGGAGTCCTCTACGGGCTGCTGGGCCAGTGGGGCGAGGCCGCGACGCTCCTCGCCCTGGTCGTGCCGCTGGCCGGGATGGACGCCTGGCTGCACGCTCGCAGCGTCGCATCCACCGCGGGGCTGCGAAGCCGTCTGGCGGCCAGGGCGACCGTGCTGCGCGACGGTGCGGAGCGCCCGGATCGCCGCGCGCGAGCTCGTGCCGGGGGACCTCGCCCTCGTCTCGGCAGACGAGGCCTTTCCGGCCGACGGCATCCTGGTCGGCGGGAGCGAGCTCCTGGCCGACGAGTCGACGCTGACCGGCGAGGCCTGGCCCGTGCGCAAGCGGGCGCTCTCGGCCTTGCCGCCCGGGGGTCCCGCAGGCCCGCCGGCTCTCGACGCGCAGCACTGGGGTTTTCGCGGGAACGCGCCTTCTCACCGGCCGCGCGACCCTGCGCGTGGCGCTGACCGGCGCGGAGACGCTCTACGGCGAGATCGCCCGCCTCGCCGCGTTCGGGGCGAGAGCCCCGACGCCGCTCCAGGTCGCCATCGCCAGCGCCGGTCGATCCTGAGGCTCGCGCGAGGGCCCCGGGGGCCCGCCGGAGATCCCGCGCTACGCGCCGACCCTGGCCGCGAGCTGCAGGGCGAGCTCGGCCAGCGGCCGGGCGGTCTCGGCGAGCTCGGCCGCGCCCTCGCCGGCGGCCGTCCCGGCGCGCACGCGGCCGGCGATCCCGTGCAGGACCGCCGCGGTGCGGAAGCAGTGGAAGGAGAGGTAGAACTCGAGGCGCGGGATCCCCGCCCGGCCCGTGCGCCGGCAGTAGGCCGCCACGACCTCCGCCTCGCTCGGGATCCCGAGCGCCTCGAGCTCGGCCTCCGGCACCTCCGAGAAGGGCGCGGTCGGGAGCCTTCGGTGCGCCAGGTGGTAGGTGAGGTCCGCGAGCGGGTCTCCCAGGGTGGAGAGCTCCCAGTCGAGGACGGCCACCACGCGGGGCTCGCTCGGGTGGAGCAGCAGGTTCCCGAAGCCGAAGTCGCCGTGCACGAGGCAGGTGGACTCGCCCTCGGGCAGGTGGGCGGGGAGCCACTCCGCGAGCCGTTCCATCTCGGGGATGGGCTCGGCTGCCGAGGCGCGGTACTGCTCGGTCCAGCGGTGGATCTGGCGCGCGAAGTAGTTCCCGGGGCGGCCGTAGTCGGCGAGGCCGAGCTCGGCCGGATCGAGGGAGTGGAGGCGGGCCAGCGTCTCGTTCATCGAGTCGTAGAGGGCGCTGCGCTCGGCGGGCGAGAAGCCCGGGAGCAGCAGGTCGCCGATCACCCGTCCCTCCACGTGGTCCATGACGTAGAAGGCGCTCCCGATCACCTCGGGATCCTCGCAGAAGAGGCGCGCGCGCGGCACCGGGAAGCCCGTCGCGCCCAGGGCGCGCAGCACCCGGAACTCGCGCTCGATGGCGTGGGCCGAGCGCAGGAGCGGTCCCGGCGGCTTGCGCCGCAGCACGAGGCGGCCGCCGGGCGTGGCGAGCAGGTAGGTCGGGTTCGACTGCCCGCCGCGGAACTGGCGCACCTCGAGGGGCCCCGCGAAGCCCGGGAGCCGGGGCGCGAGCCAGGCCTCCAGGCGGGACGCGTCGAGGCCGTGGCTCGGATCCACCTCCTTGGTGCCGCTGGGGCGCTCGTAGAAGCGGGCGGTCGGCGGCAGCGGCTCCTCCTCCTCGGCGGGCAGGCTCCCCCGGGTCCGCGTATTCTACGCCAGCGGGAGGCGGAGGCGGGATGCACGGGCTGCGCGATCTGCGGGTGATCGATTTCTCGACGGGGATCGCGGGCGCCTACTGCACGAAGCTCCTGGCCGACGGCCGGGCCGACGTGATCAAGGTGGAGCCGCCGGGCGGCGACCCGCTGCGGCGCTGGACCGTGGCCGAGGTCGACCTCGGCGGCGACGACGGCGCGCTCTTCCAGTTCCTGAATGCCTCGAAGCGCTCGCTGGTCGGACGCCCCGAGGACCCCGAGGTCCTGTCCCTCGTGGCGGGCGCCGACCTCGTGGTCGACTCCTTCGCGCCGCGGTCCTTCGACGCCCCGGGCCTGTGCGAGCGCTTCCCCGGGCTCGTCGGGCTCTCGATCACGCCCTTCGGCCGGGCGGGCCCCTACGCGGACCGGCCCGCCAGCGAGTTCACGATCCAGGCCGAGTCCGGCTCGATCGGGACCCGCGGCCTCGCGAGCCAGCCGCCCCTCATGGCCGGCGGGAACACCACCTTCTACGTGGGCGGCACCTTCGCCGCGGTGGCCGCGCTGGCGGCGCTGCGGCGCGCGCGCCGCACGGGCCAGGGCGAGCACGTGGACTTCTCGCTCCTCGAGGTGATGTGCGTCGCGGCCAACGTCTACTCGGACCTCATGTACAGCCTGGCCGGGCGCCCCGAGATCAAGGGCCCGGCGCGGACCGTCGAGATCCCCTCCATCGAGCCCACCCGGGACGGCTGGGTCGGCTTCAACACCAATTCGCGCCAGCAGTACACGGACTTCCTGCTGCTGATCGAACGGCCGGACCTTCTCGAGGACCGGGAGCTCGCCACGATCGCGGGCCGCTGGCGGCGCATGGACGAGTGGAACGCCGCCGTGCGCGCCTTCACCACCCGCCACACGACCGCCGAGATCGTCGAGCGGGCCTCGCTGCTCCGCATCCCGGTGGCGCCCGTGAACGACGGCCGGAGCGTGCTGGAGCACCCCCAGTTCCGCGCCCGGGGCGTCTTCGTCCCGAACCCGGGCGGCGACTTCCTCCAGCCGCGCCCCCCCTACCGGGTGGACGGCAACGGCATGGGCGAGGGGGGGCCGCGCCCCTTCGAGCCCGCGCCGCGGCTCGGCGAACACGCGGGCCGGATCGAGCCGCGCGCCCGCGGGGGCGCCCCGGGCCTGCCGCCCTCCCGCGCCCGCGACCCGGAGCTCCCGCTGCGCGGGATCCGCGTGCTCGACGCCACCGCCTGGTGGGCCGGGCCCTCGGCCTGCCAGATGCTCGCGACGCTGGGCGCCGACGTGATCCACCTGGAGGCAGTCCGAAAGCCCGACGGGATGCGCATGGCGGGCGGCGCCTTCCTCGCCACCGCCAAGGAGTGGTGGGAGTGGAGCGGGATCTTCCTGGCCGCCAACCTGAACAAGCGCGGCCTGACTCTCGATCTGGGCGAGCCGCGCGGCCTCGAGCTCTGCCGGCGGCTCCTCGCCGAGTGCGACGTCTTCGTCGAGAACTTCTCTCCCCGCGTGGTCGAGAGCTTCGGCCTCGACTGGAAGGCGGTGCGCGAGATCAACCCACGGCTCGTGATGGTGCGCATGCCGGCCTTCGGGCTCGACGGCCCCTGGCGCGACAACGTGGGCTTCGCCCAGACCATGGAGCAGATGACGGGCCTCGCCTGGCTCACGGGCCACGTGGACGATCAGCCGCGCATCCAGCGCGGCCCCTGCGACCCGCTCTCCGGCATGCACGCGGCCTTCGCCGCGCTCCTGGGGCTGTTCGAGCGCGAGGCCACGGGGGAGGGGCACCTCTTCGAGTGCACCATGGTGGAGGGGGCGCTGAACGCCGCCGCCGAGCAGCACATCGAGTACACGGCCTACGGCCACGTGATGCAGCGCCAGGGCAACCGGGCCCCGGAGGCCGCGCCCCAGGGCCTCTACGCCTGCCGCGGTCACGAGCTCGGGGGCCGCGAGCGCTGGCTCGCGCTGTCGGTGGCGAGCGACGCCCAGTGGCAGGCGCTGGTCGACCTGCTGGGCCGCCCGGCCTGGGCGCTCGCGCCGGCGCTCCTCACCCGGGCGGGGCGCCGCGAGGCCCACGACCGGATCGACGCCGAGCTCGCGCGCTGGGCCGCGGGCCAGGAGCTCGCGGCGGCGGTCGAGGCCCTCGTCGCCCGCGGCATCCCCGCCGCCCCGGTCTTCGATGGCCGCCTGGCGCCGACCCACCCCCAGATGGCGGCGCGCGGCTTCTTCGAGCTCTTCGACCACCCGGTGGTGGGGCGGCACCCGGTGGCGACGGTGCCGTTCCGCTACGCGACGCAGCGGCGCGGCTGGATCCGGAGCCCCGCGCCGGCGATCGGGCAGCACAGCCGCGAGATCCTGACCGGGATCCTGGGGCTCGGTCCGGCGGAGCTCGACCGGCTCGAGGCCGACGGCGTGATCGGGACCCGGCCCGCCGGGGTGTGAGGGACGCGTCGCCCGCCGCGCGCCGCCCGGGTGTAGGATGGCGCTCGGGGCGGCGGAGGAGCGATGCGGCGCGGGCGCGGGCGCAGGGTCGCCCGGGGTCTCCGGGCGGGGGCCGCGGCGGCCGCCGCCGGGCTGGGCCTCGGGGTGGGCTCCTGCCCGGGGCCGGACCCGGAGGAGCTGCTGCTCGCCTTCGAGGCGCCGGGCGAGGGGGAGCTCGCCGGCCGCGGCAGCGTCCCCTTCCGCCTGCGCCTGCGGCCGCCCCTCGCGCCGCAGGACGTCGTGCTGCTCCTCGACGGCGCGCCGGTGGCCGCGGGCCTCCTGGGGCCCGCGGCAGCGCCGGGCGCGGCCGCGGCGGGCCCGCGACCTCTCGGGCGCGGAGCTCGCGCTCCGCTCCCGGTCCGACCGCCGGTCGCTCCGGCGCGCGGCGCCGGGCGCACGCCGGTCGTCGTCTCGGGGACGCTCGCCGACCCGGGTCCCGGGCCCCACCGGCTCGAGGCGCGCGCGGTGCTCCCGCTGCCCACCCCGGTCGACCTCCGCGCGGCGACGCACTTCGAGATCGTCGACCTCGACCTCGCGCCGGGCTGCGAGATCCTGAACGCCGCCGCCTGCCTCCTGCCGTGGCCCTCCTCGCACTTCCAGGCGCCCGCGGGTGCCGCCACCGAGACCGGCGTGCGCCTCGCGATCCCCCAGGCCGGGATGCCCGTGCTCGTGGGAGCGTCGCTCCTCCCCGCCCCCCTGGATGGCTTCGACGGCTTCAGCCCGACCGCGCCGATCCAGATGCACTTCCCGGCGGACCTGGACCTGGTGGCCTCGGGCGCGCCGCGCCTCCTCCCGGCGCGCTGCTGCGGCCAGTCCCCGCGCACCCCCTACGAGGGCGTGCGCACCCTCGACGGCCGCTCCCTCGAGCCCGGGAGCCCGACCGTGCTCCTCGACCTCGAGACCGGCCAGCGCGTGGCGCACTTCGCGGAGCTCGATGCCCGCGCCGCCGACCCGGCGCGGCGCGTGCTCTTCCTGCGCCCGGCGGAGAGCCTGGTTCCCGGCCACCGCTACGCCGTGGCGGTGCGCCGCCTCGTGGACCGCGCCGGGGAGCCGGTCGAGCCGGAGCCCGTGTTCCGCGCGCTGCGCGACGGGGCGCCCAGCCGGATCCCCGCCCTCGAGGAGCGGCGGGCCGGGCTCGAGGCCCTCTTCCGGGAGCTCGCGCGGGCCGGCGTCGCCCGGAGGGATCTGCTCCTGGCCTTCGACTTCCAGGTGCGCAGCGACCGCCAGCTGACCGGCGACCTGCTGGCCCTGCGCGACGCGGGCCTCGCGGCCCTGGACGCCGAGCCCTTCGGCGCGATCTTCGACGCCGCCTTCAACGCGGCGCCGGCGAACTTCCACCCCGACTGCCAGGCGACGGGAGCGCCCTTCTACCGCCGGGTGCGCGGGAGCTTCCGGAGCCCCTTCTTCCTGACCCCCCTTCCGCCCCCCTCCCTCGTGCCCGCGCCGGGCTACTTCGGCCACCAGCTCCTCGCCCGGGAAGCCGACGGGCGCCCGGCGCAGACCGGCCTGCACCAGGTCCGCTTCGACATCCTGGTGCCGTGCAGCGCGCTGGCGGCGGGCCCGGGGCCGCCGCCCCTGCTCGTGGGCCACGGGCTCTTCCAGACCGGCGAGCAGATCCTCGACCTGATCCAGCAGGTCGGCGACCTGGCGCGGGCGGAGGAGCTCGGGGGCTTCGAGTTCCTGGCGGGGGCGACGGACTGGCGCGGCCTGTCCGGGCGCGACCTCGGCTACGTGGCCGTGGGCGTCATCGGGGCGGGCGTGCACCAGCTCAACAGCTTCCCGGCCCTGGTGGCGCGGCTCCAGCAGGGAGTCTTCGACCAGCTGGCCCTGGCCCACGCCCTGAAGACCGGGCGCTTCAACGCCTTCGAGCCCTTCCAGCGCGTGGCCGGGGATCCGGCCAGCGGCGTCTTCCCGGGGCCGGAGGAGGCCGCCTACTACTACGGGATCAGCCTGGGCGGGATCATGGGCCTCCTGTTCGCCGCCCTGACTCCCGACGTCGAGCGCCTCGCCATCGACGTGGGCGCCATGAACTTCTCGCTGCTCCTCCAGCGCTCCACCCAGTTCACGGCCTTCGAGGAGCTGCTGCGGGGCGTGGGCCTCGCGGATCCCATGGAGACGGCGATCGGCCTCGCGTTCCTCCACGAGCAGTGGGTCGTGGCGGAGCCCGCGGGCACTGTGCGCCACGTGACCGGGCGGGTGGAGGCGCCCCTGCCCGGCTCTCCGGCGAAGAAGCTCCTCCTGACCGCGGCCTGGCTGGACAAGCAGGTCTCGAACCAGGCCTCGGAGATCGCCGCGCGCTCGCTCGGCCTCGCGAACGCCGAGGGCTCCCTGGTGCGCGGCCTGCTCGGGATCGACGACGCGGCCGCCGGGGCGGAGAGCGGGTATCTCGTCTACGACGCGGGCTCCTTCGACGTCTTCGACCCGGCCTTCGATCCGGTGATCCCGGCCCTCGCGAACCTGATCCCGAGCCCGGTCTGCGATCCCCACGCCCAGCGCATCCGGATCCCCGCGGCCCTCGAGCAGCTGCTGGACTTCCTGCGACCCGGGGGCCGCGTCGGGAACCCCTGCCGCGACGACGGGGTGTGCAACGCCTCCGAGGCCTTCGAGCGGCCGGGCGGGCTGGAGACGGTCTGCGACCCGCTGGCGGGGAGCGCCGGCGCCGCGGCGGGCGCTCCCTGAGCGTGGGCCCGGGCGGACGCCTCTCGGGCCGGGTCGCCCTCGTGACCGGGGCGGCCTCGGGCATCGGCCTCGCCTGCGCGCAGCGCTTCGCCGCCGAGGGCGCCGCGGTGGTGGGCCTCGACCGCGCCGAGGCACCCGGGGCCTGGGAGGGCGTGGCCGCGGCGGCGCCGGCGGCGCCCTTCTTCGTCGCCGACGTGCGCGACGCGGCGGCCCTCGAGCGGATCGCGCAGGTTGCGCGGCGCGAGCTCGGGCGCATCGATGCGCTCGTCACCGCCGCCGGCGTGGCGGGCGGCGGACCGGTCCACCTGCTCTCCGAGGAGGACTGGGACCGGACCCAGGAGATCAACCTCAAGGGCACCTTCCTCTCGGTCAAGGCCGTCCTCCCGGCCATGCTCGAGCAGCGCTCGGGGAGCATCGTGACCATCGCCAGCGTGGAGGGCCTCGAGGGGATCGAGGGCGGGAGCGCCTACAACGCCAGCAAGGGCGGCGTGGTGCTCCTCACCAAGAACCTGTGCCTCGACTACGGCCGGCGCGGCATCCGCGCCAACTGCATCTGCCCGGGCTTCATCGAGACGCCGCTCCTCGAGTCCGTGCTGGGCCAGGAGGCCCTGCGCGAGTTCCGCGAGCGGGTCCGCGACCAGCACCAGCTCGGGCGCTTCGGCCGGCCCGAGGAGATCGCGAGCGCGGCGCTCTTCCTGGCCTCCGACGAGGCCTCCTTCGTGAGCGGGCAGGCCCTCGCCGTGGACGGCGGCTTCACGGCGGGGCACCGCTTCGGCTACACGGCGCTCATGGGGCTCGACTGAGAACCGGTGCAGGCCCGGAGGGCGCGCAGCGAGGCGAAGCCGAGCGGAGTCGGGGGGAGGACCCGAAGGGCGCGCAGCGAGGCGAAGCCGAGCGGAGCTCCAGAAGGAGTGGGAGGTTCGCGTGACGGGCAGGGGAAGGCTCGCGGGGAAGGTGGCCCTCGTGACCGGCGCGGCGCGCGGCATGGGGGAGGCGGAGGCGCGGCTCTTCGCCCGGGAGGGGGCGCGGGTGCTGCTCGGCGACGTGCTCGACGCCGAGGGAGAGGCCGTCGCCCGGGAGATCGGCGCCGCCGCCCGCTACCTCCGCCTGGACGTGAGCCGGGAGGCGGACTGGAGCCGCGCGGTGGAGGAGGCGACCTCGGGCTTCGGCCGCCTCGACGTCCTCGTGAACAACGCCGGCATCGTGCGCTCGGCCCCCCTCGAGGCCATGAGCCTCGAGGACTACCGGGCCGTCATCGACGTGAACCAGGTGGGCGTCTTCCTGGGCATGCGCGCCGCCGTGCCGGCCCTGGCGCGCGGCGGCGGCGGCTCGATCGTGAACGTCTCCTCCATCGACGGCCTCACGGGCATGAACTTCGTGATCGGCTACGTGGCCAGCAAGTTCGCGGTGACGGGCATGACCCGCGCCGCCGCCCTGGAGCTGGCGCCGCGCGGCATCCGCGTCAACTCGATCCACCCGGGCTACGTGGATACGCCCATGGCCAACCCGGCCGGCGAGGCGTCCCCCACCCCGCTCCAGCGCTTCGCGCAGCAGCGCGTTCCCCTGGGCCGCATGGCCCGCCCGGAGGAGGTCGCGCAGGTGGCGCTCTTCCTCGCCTCCGACGAGAGCTCCTACTGCACCGGGTCGCAGCTCCTGGTGGACGGGGGCGTGCTCTCCGGCGAGTCGGTCCCGCCCGGGAGCCGGCCGGACCTGGCCTAGCGCGGCGGGCCGCCTGCCATGCCGCCCTTCGGCCGATGGGCCGCAGGGAGCCGAGCCGAGGGATCGCGGAGGGGTGATGCAGGGAGCTGCGCGGGTCGCCGGCCTGGGATCGATCGCCGCCGCGCTGGGCCTGGCGCAGGCCAGCTGGGCCCAGGGCGATCCAAGCGCCGAGCTGGCCCAGAAGCTCCAGAACCCGGTGGCGAGCCTGATCAGCGTCCCCTTGCAGAGCAACTGGGACTTCGGGATCGGCCCGGCGGATGCCATGCGCTACACGCTCAACGTGCAGCCCGTGATCCCATTCTCGCTGGGAGCCGACTGGAACCTCATCACGCGCACCATCGTGCCGTTCGTGCACGCGGAGTCGCCGGCTCCCGGCGGCGCGGACGCGGGCGGTACCGGCGACATCCTCCAGAGCTTCTTCCTCTCGCCGACGGAGCCCCTCGGAGGCTGGATCGTGGGCGGCGGGCCGGTGCTCCTCTATCCGAGCGCGAGCGACGACGTGCTCGGCGCGGAGAAGTGGGGGGCGGGGCCGACGGCCGTCCTGCTCCGGCAGGACCGGGGCTTCACCGTGGGCCTCCTCGCCAACCACGTGTGGTCCTTCGCCGGCGACGACGGGCGGCGGGACGTCAGCGCCACCTTCCTCCAGCCGTTCCTGTCCTACACGACCCGGGCCTCCACCACGTTCGGCGTGAACACCGAATCCAGCTACGACTGGGAGTGGGAGCGGTGGACCGTCCCCGTGAACGTCACCGTGAGCCAGCTGCTGAAGCTCGGGCCGCAGCCGATCCAGCTCACGCTCGGGGGCCGCGTCTACGCCGAGCGCCCGGGAGGTGGGCCCGACGCGGGGCTCCGCTTCGTGGTGACGCTCCTCTTCCCCCGGTGAGAGGGCGCGGGAGAGCGGCGGCGGATCAGCCCACTGCGTGGTCGAAGTACTCGATCAGCTCGATCACGTTGCCGTCGGGATCGCGGCAGTAGCAGCACTTGATGGTGTTCTGGGGCACCGGCTCGGACTGGAAGCGGACGCCGGCGTCCCGCAGGCGCGCGTACTCCGCCTCGATGTCCTTCACCTCGAAGGAGACGTGGGCGATCCCGTGCTCGACGTTGCGCCGGTGGGGATCCGCGGGGCGCGGCACGGGCTTGGCGTACTCGAAGATCTCGAGCCGCGAGTCCCCGCGCTCGAGCATCACCACGCGCCCGCGGGTCTCCGGGAGCGCGTGGGTGCGCTGGAAGCCCTCGTTGCTCTCGTCCCAGGCGAAGTCGAACGCCGGCGCGAAGCCGAAGTGATCCCGGTAGAAGCCCACCGAGCGCTCCAGGTCCGGAGTCGAGATGGCCGTATGGTGGATGCCCACGAACATGGAAGCCTCCCTCACCTGCCGAGGGCTCGCGCGTCGATCACCACGACCCCGGCGCCGCTCTCGCGTAGCTTCGCCAACGCGGCGCGCCGGCACCAGGCCGCGACGTTGAGCTGATCCGGCCGGGCGAGCTCGCCGCGCCCCAGGAGCACCGGCAGGTAGCTCTCCTGGAAGCGCGGGCTCCCGACGAGGCCCCCGAGGACCCGGTTCTCGAAGCTGGTCGGCCGCAGCGTGCGGGCGAGGGGGGTCGCGTCGAGGCCCAGGGTCCCGTCGGGGAAGACGAGGTCCGGGGCGAGCTCGTAGAAGACCTCCGGGTGGAAGGCCGCGTGGTTCTTGAGGCCGCGCCGCTCGCCGGGCGAGTGGCCCATGGCCACGCTGTTGAGCCCCATGAGGTCCACCACCGGTCCCCGGTAGGTGAGGCCGATGCCGCCGGTCACGGTCACCCCCAGCGAGGCGGCGGGGCGCCCGCCCTGGATCCGGTTCAGGAGCGCGCCCAGCGTGCGGCCGCTCTGGGCCAGGGCGAACTCGTTCTTCAGGCGCTCGACCTCCCGGATCTGCGGCCAGAGCGGGCGGTTCGCGAGGAGCAGCGCGCCCAGGGCGCCGGCCACGAGGCCGCCGGCCAGCGCGCCGCCCCCGCGCCCGCGGCCGAGGCCGGCCAGCAGGCGGGGCGCGTAGGAGAGGGCCGGGAGCGCGAGGAGCGGCCAGACCGGCTGATAGGCGCGGAAGAGGACGAAGTGGTCGCCGCCCTCGACGACCGGAAGGGCGGCACCGAGGAGCGCCGTCCCCGAGATGACGAGGAGCTCCGCGGCGCGGGCGCGCGGCTCCGCCGCGCCGGCGCTCGCCTCGGGCCCGGGCGCCGCGGCGAGCCGCGCGAGCGACTGCGCCAGGGTCCCGAGCGCCGCCCCGAGCGCCGCGAGCGCCAGGGGCTGCGCCATGGCGAAGCTCCCCAGGTACTGGAGCCCCTGGGCGAGGTTGTAGGCGAGGCTCGGCGAGACCTTGGCGTAGAAGGTGTTCGGGAGCGGGTAGCCGAAGTAGGCCAGGCGGAAGACCAGGAGCGCCCCCGCCACCAGGAGCCAGGCGAGGGCGGGGGCCCGCGCGCTCCGCCAGGCGGAGCGCGCGCTCTTCGCCGCGAGCCCGCTCGCGAGCCCGAGCGCCGCCACCCAGAGGAGGCCCACGGCCAGGCCCTCGGGCCTCGCGAGGAGCACGAGGGCCACCCAGAGGGCCACGCCCGGGGCCCGCCGCGGCCCTCCCCGGGCGGCGGCCCCCGCGGCCCGGGCGGCGGAGAGGGTTCCGAGCGTGAGCACGGCGCAGAAGAGCCCCGTGTCCATGAGCGAGAGCGTGGTCCAGACCAGGAAGGAGGGCGCGCCGAAGGCCCAGCCCAGGACGAGCAGCAGGCTGGCCCCGGCGCGGGCCCGCGCGCCCGGCGCCGGCTCCCCGGCGCACTCGCGCAGCAGGAAGCTCGCGACGGCGCCGACGGCCGCCGCCGCGAAGAGGAGGTTCAGGCCCAGGAGCAGCCGCTCCGGCTGGCTCGAGAGGGCGAGCGCCGCGGCGCAGCAGAGCACCCAGAGGAGCGAGGTGAAGCCCTCCACCCGCTCGCCGCCCGCGCTGTAGACGAAGCCCTCCCCGGCCAGGAGGTTCCGGGCGTAGGTGAGGAAGATGTTGGCGTCGTCGACCCCGACCAGGGGCGGCTGGCCCAGGAGCTCGTAGAGGGCGAGGACGAGGCCCGCGGCGAGCAGCAGGACGCCCGAGACGAGCGGGAGTTCGCGCCGCATCGACCCCGGGGAGACTAGCGCCGCCGGGCGGCTCTTTGCGCTATCCCTTCGATCCAGAGGTCGAGCATGGACTTCAACTTCGGGGATCTCCTGGACGGGATCGAGGGCGCGCTCCCCCCGGACGCCCCGGCCCTCCTGCACGGCGACCGGCGCATCGACTGGGGAGACTTCTCGCGTTTCTCGAACAACCTGGCGGCGGCGCTGCGGGCGCGCGGCGCCCGGCCCGGCGACAAGATCGCCCTCTACCTGCGGAACCGCCCGGAGTACTTCGTGGCGCTGGCCGCCTGCTTCAAGGCGCGCCTCGTCCACGTGAACGTGAACTACCGCTACGTGGAGGACGAGCTCCACTACCTCCTCGACAACGCCGACGCGAAGTTCACAGTCTTCGGCGAGGAGTTCGCCCCCCTGGCCGAGAGGCTCCGTCCCCGCCTCCCGGCCGTCTCGCACTGGCTCCAGGCCGGCGGCTCGCCGGCCCCCTTCGCCGAGGGTCTGGGCGCGCTGATGGAGGAGGGCGACGGCGCGCCCCTCGGGATCCCGCGCTCCGGCGAGGACCTCCTCTTCGTCTACACCGGCGGCACCACCGGCATGCCGAAGGGCGTCATGTGGCCCCAGGCGAGCCTCTGGCGGGCGCTGGGGGGCGGGGGCACGATCCTCGCCAACCGCGGGGCGATCCCCGACTCCCCCGAGACCCACGTCGCCAACGTGAAGGCCTTCGGGCCCGGCGCGCGGCAGCTGGTCGCCTGTCCGCTCATGCACGGAACCGGCCTCTTCACGGCGATCCTGAACCTCGTGGGCGGGGGCGCCTCGATCACCCTCGAGAGCGCGCGCTTCGACCCGGTCGAGCTCTTCGACGCGGTCGAGCGCCACGCCGTGCAGGCCCTCGTGATCGTGGGAGACGCCTTCGCGAAGCCCATGCTGCACGCCCTCGACGCGAATCCGGGGCGCTGGAGGCTCGACTCCCTCAAGATCGCCATCTCCTCCGGCGTGATGTGGAGCCGGGAGGTGAAGCAGGGGCTGCTGCGGCACCACGCGGGAATGGTGCTGGCGGACATGTTCAGCTCCTCGGAGGCGGTGGGCTTCGGCGTCTCCGCCGCCTCGGCGCGCTCGGAGTCCTCGACCGCCGTCTTCCGGGTGGGGGAGCACTGCAAGGTCTTCACGGAGGACCACCAGGAGGTCGTGCCCGGGAGCGGCGAGGCGGGCTTCATCGCGCGCTCCGGCGCCATCCCCCTCGGCTACTACAAGGATCCCCGCAAGACCGCCGAGACCTTCCCGGTGATCGGCGGCGTGCGCTACTCGGCACCCGGCGACTGGTGCACCGTCGAGGCCGACGGGACCCTGACGCTCCTCGGCCGCGGCAGCGTCTGCATCAACACCGCTGGCGAGAAGGTCCACCCGGAGGAGGTGGAGGAGGCGCTCAAGACCCACCCGGACGTGGAGGACGCGCTCGTGGTGGGGGTGCCCGACGAGAAGTGGGGCCAGGCGGTGACCGCCGTGGTGCAGCTGCGGACCGGCGCCGCCCTGGACGAGGACGCGCTGCGGCGCCACGCGGGCGGCCGCCTGGCCCGCTACAAGGTGCCCAAGCGCGTGCTCGGCGTGCCCGAGATGTTCCGCGCCCCGAACGGCAAGGCCGACTACAAGGGCGCCCTCTCCTTCGCCCGCGAGGAGCTCGGTCTCCAATGAACGCGAGACCCCCGGGCCGCCCGCCGCAGAGCGCACGAGCCCCGGGAGCCCGGGAGGCCGCCATGCTGGACCTGCAGGAGATCGAGGCCATCAAGCAGCTCAAGTACCGGTACATGCGCTGCATCGACCAGAAGCGCTGGGGGGAGCTGGCGGAGTGCTTCAGCGAGGACGCGAGCTGCGCCTACGGCGACGGGAGGTTCTGCTTCGAGGGGCGGGACGCGGTGATGAAGTTCCTGGTGGACGCCATGGACCGGCCGACCTTCCTCTCGAGCCACCGGGTCCACCACCCGGAGATCCGGCTCACGAGCGCCAGCACCGCCACCGGCACCTGGGCCCTCGAGGACTACGTCATCGACCTCCAGGCCGACTTCCGCCTGCGCGGCGCCGCCTTCTACAGCGACGAGTACGTGAAGCGGGGGGGCGAGTGGCGGATCCGCAAGACCGGCTACCGGCGCACCTTCGAGGAGATCGAGCCGGAGGCGGGCCGCCGCCTGAAGCTCACGAAGAGCGCCTGGGGCGGGGTCGAACCGTCCTGAGGCCGCGCGGCCCCCTCGCCCCGGAGTCCGCCTTGCAGCTCCCCATCACCGGACACCCGCTCCACACCCGCTCCCTCACGCTCGAGCTCGCGCCGCGGGAGGACGGGCGCCTGGCCGCGCGGGGCACGCTGCTCGACCTGCGCAAGCACGGCGTCCTCCCGATGCTGGGAGAGCTCCAGACCGCCGGCATCATCCACCACATGTGGTTGGCACTCGCCCTCGATCCGGCGACGCGGGTGCTCGAGGGCGTCGAGGCGGGGCAGCCGGCCGTGGCCTTCGAGCCCTCGCCGGAGACCGGCGGCGAGTGCTGCCGCGACCCGATCGATCGCCTGCGCGCGCTCCTGGGCGAGCGCGTCGACGCGGGCTTCGCGACGCGGCTGCGCCGCGAGATCGGCGGACCCCGCGGCTGCTCGCACATCCTGACCCTCTTCCAGCTCGCGGCCTCGGCCTTCGCCCGGGCCCTGGACCTCGAGGAGGCGGCCGGCGCCCTCGCGCTCCGCAAGGAGGGCGAGGGCATCTTCAAGCGGAGCCTGCTCCTCGACGGATTCCTGGGCGCCGATGGCGCCCTCGAGATCTCCGTGCAGATGAGCGACTTCCACACCACCCCGCGCGCCCGCGTGGCCCGTCCCGAGGAGCGCCTGGCGCGCCAGGACGAGGTGCGCGTGCTGGCGCGCGTGGATCTCGCCGGGCCGCGCCTGGCGGAGCTGCAGGGGGCCGAGCGCTCGCGCGCGGCGCCCGGGCTCGGGGCGACTCCCTGGCGCGACCTCGGCCCGGAGCTCGCGGCGCTGGCCGGGCTCCCCCTGCTCTCGGGCCTGGCCTCCGAACTGCTGCGCCGCTTCGGCGAGCGGCCCGAGCGGCGCCTCCTCCTCGACGCGCTGCTGAGCCTCGCGCCGGGCTTCATCCAGTGCGCGCCGCCGCTCCTCGACTACCGCGTCCCCGGCGCCGGCCAGCGCTCGCCCGCCGCCGCCCGCGCCCTCGGCATCGGCGGGCTCCCGGACTCCTGCTACATGTGGCGCCGCGGCGGCCCGCTCGATCTCCATCCCCGGACATCCGCGCGCCGTCCTGGCTGAGGCCCCCCGCTCTCCCGCTGCTCCCGGCCGTCGAAGGGCGGGAGCTCGACCCGCACCTCGGGGTTCTCGGCGGGCAGGGTCTCGCGCAGGAAGCGGCCGTTCGCGCGGCGGGTCGCCGGGTCGCGGGACAGCACGCTCTCGAGGAAGCTCTGCGCCGCGAGCTGCGCCAGCATCTGCTGGTGGGCCGGGCGCAGCGCCTCCGGGAGGGGGCCCTCCTCGCAGCGGCGCGGCGGCGGGCCGGGCGCCTCCTCGATGCCGTCCTCGGGGCCGCCGAGCCCCCGGAAGCGCAGCCCGCCGGCCTCGCGGGGCGGCGGCGGCCGGCCCTTGAGCGCGCGGCAGCCCACGCTATCGGGATTGCGCGCGAAGCGCAGGAGGCGGGCCGAGATGTCGGCGAAGCCCGCGTGGGAGGCGCCGCGCAGGGTCACGAGGCCCACCCGGGGCGCGCGCTCGCGGAGCGGCGCGGCGTGACTCGCGTAGTCCACCACCGCATCGATGTCGCCGGCGATCATCAGGAAGGGGACGTCGGCCGTGGCGAAGAAGCGCTCGTTGAAGAGCGCCGCCGGGCCCGCGATCGAGACCGCGGCGCGGACGCGCGGGTCGCGAAGCCGCGGGTGGAAGGCGGAGAGGGTCGTGGTCATCCCGCCGAGCGAGAGGCCGGCGAGCGCGATCCGCTCGGGATCGACGCGGCCCGCGAGGAGGTGCCCCGGGTCGCGGCTCCAGCCGAGCAGCGAGTCGAGGAGGAAGCTCACGTCGGCGGGCTGGTTCGAAAGATCGCCGCCGGTCGGCCCGCCCGGGCTCCCCCGGCTGGTGAGCGGGTAGCTCACCGAGAGCACCACGGTGCCGCGGCTCGCGAGGGCCTCGGCGAGATACTGGCCCTCCGAGTACCAGGACATGAAGCCGTGGCTGTAGACGAGGGCCGGGAAGGGGGCGCCCTCGCGGGCCGCGGGCGGCGGCGAGTCGAGGCGCAGCGCCTCGAGGCGGCGCGCCAGGGCCGGGTACCAGACCGCCCCCGAGAAGCTGCGGCCCGGCGCGCCGGGGAAGTCGCCGTTCGGCGCCGTGGCCCGCGCCGCGTCCACCAGCGTCACGGGGAGGCTCCCCACCGCGAAGGGCCCGGGCTCGAGGAGCCGCGCGCTCTCCGGGCCCCCGGGCCGGACCCCCGGCCGCAGCAGGGCGAAGGCGCCCGCGGCGGCGAGCCCCGCCGCGAGGAGCAGGCCCCCGGCGCCCGCCGCGATCGCGCGCCCGCGCATGGCTCCCGGCCGTCCTCCCGCGGCCAGCATAGGAGATGCGGCCCGCCGCGGGGGGATCCGCGGGCCTGGCAGGAATCGAGGGGTATTTGTCATTGCAGACAGCCCCGGGAGGGGCCACCCTGGCGGCATGTCGAGCCGCCGCCGCCCCCGCCGCCCTCCCGCCCGCCTCCCGGCCCCGACCCGGGCGCCCCGGCGCATCGCCATCGCGATCTTCCCGGGCGTGCAGATCCTGGACGTGACCGGGCCCCACGAGGTCTTTGCCGCCGCCACGCGCCAGCTGGAGGCGAGCCCCGGCGGCAGCCGCGCCGCCGGCTACGCGCTCGAGGTCGTGGCGCAGCGGCGCGGGCCCGTGCGCGCCGCCTCGGGCCTCGAGCTCGTCGCGACCCGCGCCTTCCGCGAGCTGCGCGGCCCCCTCGACACGCTCCTCGTCGCGGGCGGGGAGGGCACGCGCGCGGCCCTCGGCGACCGGGTGCTGCTCGCCTGGCTCGCGCGCCAGGCGCCGCGCGCCCGGCGCCTCGCCTCCGTCTGCACCGGCGCCTTCCTGCTGGCGGAGGCGGGGCTCCTGGCCGGGCGGCGCGCCACCACCCACTGGGGGAGCTGCGAGCTCCTCGCGGCCCGCTACCCCGACGTGCGGGTCGAGCCCGACCCCATCTTCGTGCGCGACGGCAACGTGTACACCTCGGCGGGCGTCACCGCGGGCATGGACCTGGCCCTGGCGCTCGTGGAGGAGGACCTGGGCCGCGCGGTGGCGCTGGCCGTGGCCCGCCGCCTCGTCCTCTTCCTCAAGCGGCCCGGCGGGCAGTCCCAGTTCAGCGCGCAGCTGGCGGCGCAGCTGGCCCAGCGCGAGCCCCTGCGCGAGATCCAGAGCTTCATCCTCGAGCACCCCGGCGCCGACCTGCGCGTGGAGGCCCTCGCGCGCCGCGCGGGCATGAGCCCGCGCCACTTCGCGCGCGTCTTCGCCCGGGAGCTCCGCACGACCCCGGCCCGCTTCGTCGAGGGGGCCCGGGTCGCAGACGCCAGGCGCCGGCTCGAGGACGGCGCGGCGGGAGTCGAGGCGGTGGCCGCCGCCTGCGGCTTCGGGAGCTCCGAGACCATGCGGCGCGCGTTCCTGCGCACCCTGCGCGTGGGCCCCCAGGAGTACCGGCGCCGCTTCCGGGGCGCGCTTCCCGAGCGCATCCCGGAGCGCAGGCCCGCGCGAAGCGCCTGAGGAGGCAGAGGGAGCAAAGCGACATGGCGAAATCCGAGGCGGCGACGACGATCGGCATCCTGCTCTTTCCCGACGTGGAGGAGCTCGACTTCGCCGGCCCCTGGGAGGTGTTCGGGATGACGGCGCAGGCCCGGCCGGGCCTGCGCGCCGTGACCATCGCCGAGCGTCCGGGCCCGGTGCGCTCCGCCAAGGGCCTGCGGGTGCTTCCGGACTGCACCTTCGGCGACGCGCCGCCCCTCGACCTCGTGCTCGTGCCGGGAGGCCAGGGCACGCGTGCCGAGGCGGAGAACCCCGTCCTCCTCGAGTGGCTCGCCAGGGCCGCGGCGCGCTGCACCTGGGTGACGAGCGTCTGCACCGGCTCGCTCCTCCTGCACGCGGCGGGCCTCGCGCGCGGGCGGCGCATCACCACCCACTGGGCCTTCGTCGCGAGCCTGCGCGAGCGCGCTTCCGATGCGACGGTGCTCGACGACGTGCGCTACGTGCGCGACGGGAACCTGGTGACGGCCTCGGGCGTCTCGGCGGGAATCGACATGGCGCTCTGGCTGGTGGGCCAGCTCTACGACCCGGCCACCGCGCGCGGCATCCAGCGCGCCATCCAGTACGACCCCGCCCCCCCCTACACCGCCGAGGCTTGAGCGGTGAGCGGGGACGTTCCTTGCGTTTTTTCGAAACGCACCTGCGTTTCGAAAAAACGCAAGGAACGTCCCCGCTAGAGGCGGGCGGCGCGCAGGGCGGAGCGGCGCAGCTTGCCGGCGTCGTCGCGCAGCGGCTCCCGCGCGAGCTCGAAGCTGCGCGGCACCTTGTAGCCCGCCAGCCGCGCCGCCACGTGGGCGCGCAGCGCCGCCTCGTCCACCGGGGCGGTGACGTCGACGATGGCGTGCAGGCGCTGGCCCAGGTCGTCGTCGGGAAGGCCGATCACCGCGCTCGAGCGCACGGCGGGGTGGGAGTCGAGGGCCGCCTCCACCTCGGCCGGGTAGACGTTGGCGCCGCCCGTCACGACCATGTCGACGCGGCGGTCGGCGAGGAAGAGGTAGCCGTCGGCGTCGACCCAGCCCAGGTCGCCCAGGGACTCCCAGCCCTCGCGCGCGTGGGGCGTGGCGCCCACGTAGTGGTAGGTCGAGCCCTGCCCGCCCGGAGGCAGCAGGAAGATCTCGCCCACCTCGCCGGCGGGGAGCTCGCGGCCGTCGGGGCCCAGGATCCGGACCCGGGCGCCCGCGGTCATGCGCCCGACGGAGCCCGGGCGCTCGAGCCACTCGCGCCCGGTGATCAGGGTCCCGCCCTGCTGCTCGGTCCCGCCGTAGGCCTCCAGGATGCGGTCGGGTCCCAGCCACTCGATGAAGGCCCGCTTGAGCCAGACCGGCCAGGGCGAGCCGGTGCTCATCACGCGTTTCAGCGAGGAGAGGTCGCGGGACAGCCGCTCCTCGGGCGGGAGCCGCCAGATGCGGTGGCTCATGGTGGGGACCAGGAAGACCCAGTCCACCCGGTGGCGCTCGATCAGCTCGAGGGCGCGGGAGGCGTCGAAGCGCGTCATCACGGCGAGGAGATTCCCGCTGAAGAGGCCCAGCATGGCGAACACGAAGGGGCCCTGGTGATAGAGGGGCCCCGCCACGAGCTGCGCGCCGTCGCGCCGCATGCCGAGGCCGCGCAAGGCCTGCTCCGGGTCGCAGACGGCCTCCTTGTGGTCCACGATGAGCTTGGGGCGGCCGGTGCTCCCGCCGGTGGCCATGGCCTTGAAGTAGGGCGCCACGCGGTCCGGGAGCGGCGCGTCCGGGAGCGCCGGGTCCGGCGCGAAGTCGGCGGGGAGCGCTGGCCGGTCCTCGCACTCGCCGGGCGGCGCCCCCACCACGAGGCGCGGGTCCGCGAGCTCGACGAGGGCGCGGCGCTCGGGGGGCGGGAGGCGCGCGGAGATGGGCTGGGGCACCGCGCCGAGCTTCCAGCAGGCGAGCGCCGCCTCGAAGAACCCGATGCCGTTCCCGAGGGCGATCGTCACGAGGTCGCCCTCTCCCACGCCGAGCTCCGCGTAGGCGCGCGCCAGCCGGTTGCTGCGGAGCTCGAGCTCGCGGCGCGTGACGCTCTGCCCCTCGTGCACGATCGAGGGGCGCTCCGGGTCCTGCTCCGCGAGCCAGCCCACCGCCCGGCCGAGCGACATCTGCGCCATGGCGCGGCAGGGTACCACCGGCCGCTCGCCGGCGGCGCGGGGGGCGTGGTAGCGTCCCGCGGCGGAGGCTGCGCGCGCGGGGATGAAGGTCGAGAGCCGCTTCGAGGTCGGAAGCCCCATCGATCGGGTCTGGGAGGCCCTCCTCGACCTCGAGCGCGTAGCCCCCTGCCTCCCGGGCGCGCGCATCCTCGAGCGCAGCGGCCCCGACGCGTACGCCTTCGCCATGAAGGTCAAGGTGGGGCCCGTGCAGGTGGAGTACCTGGGCGACCTGCGCGTGCTCGAGCAGGACGCGGCGGCGCGCCGCGCCGTCCTCGAGGGCAAGGCCCGCGAGGCGCGCGGCCAGGGGGGCGCCTCGGGGCAGGTGGAGCTGCGCCTCCACGACGCCGGGAGCGCGACGCGGGGCGAGGTCCTGGCGGAGGTCCAGATCCGCGGCCGCGTGGCGATGCTCGGGCGCGGCGTGCTCCAGGACGTGGCGGACAAGCTCTGCGAGACCTTCGCCGCGAATCTCGCCGCCATGCTCGCGGGGGCGGCCGAGCCGGCCGGGGGAGCGCCGGGCCCGCCGGCGGGGAGCTCTGCACCCGCCGCAGCGACGGCGCAGGCCTCCCCGGCAGCGGGCGCCGCCGCCGAGGCCCTCTCGGGCGTCGATCTCCTGGCGCGGGTCGCGGCCGGTCGCCTGGCGCGGCCCCGCGCGCTCTTCCTCGCCGGAGCCGGCGTCTTCGCGCTGGGCTACCTGGCCGGGCGCTGCGCGTGAGGAGGGCGTTCCCGTGAGGGAGATCCTGGCCGACCTCGCGCGTTTCCGGGCCGCCGGAAAGCGCGCGGTCCTGGCGCGCGTGGTGCGGGTCGAGGGCTCGGCGCCCCGCGACCCGGGCGCCGCCATGGCCGTCTGCGAGGACGGCGAGGTGGTGGGCTCCGTCTCCGGGGGCTGCGTCGAGGGCGCGGTGGTGGAGGACGCGCAGGAGGTGCTGGCCGGACGGCGCGGGCCCCACCTGGTGAGCTTCGGCTACAGCGACGAGGACGCCTTCGCCGTGGGGCTCACCTGCGGCGGCACCATCCACCTCTTCCTCGAACCCTTCGATTGGTGACGTCCTTGGAAGCGCCTGTGCAGGGTGCCGACCCATGGCCGAGCTCTTCGATGCCCTGCGCGCCGCCGTCGGCGCCGATGAGCCGGTGGCGCTCGCCACCGTGGTGGAGGGGCCCGGCCTCGGCAAGAAGCTCCTGGTGCGGCTCGCCGGCGAGATCCGGGGCGACCTCGGCGACCCGGAGCTCACCCGCGTCGTGGCGCGCGACGCGCGCGGCGAGCTCGAGGCGGGCCGCAGCGCGCTGCGGCACTACGGGCCGCGGGGCGAGGCGCGCCAGGCCGAGGTCGCGGTCTTCGTCGAGAGCTTCGCCCCCCCGCCCCGCCTGCTGATCTTCGGCGCCGTCGATTTCACGGCGGCCCTGGTGCGCGTGGCCAAGGTGCTGGGCTACCGCGTCTGCGTCTGCGACGCGCGCCAGGTCTTCGCCACCCCCGCGCGCTTCCCGGCCGCCGACGAGGTGCTCTGCGAGTGGCCCCAGGAGCTCCTGGCGCGCCTCGGCCCGAGCCTGGGTCCCCGCGATGCCGTCTGCGTGCTGACCCACGACCCCAAGTTCGACGTGCCGGCCCTGGTGGCGGCGCTGGCCACGCGGGCCGGCTACATCGGCTGCATGGGCTCGCGGCGCACCCACGCCCGGCGCCTCGAGCGGCTGCGGGAGGCGGGCGTCGCCGAGGCGGAGCTGCGCCGGGTGATGGCGCCGATCGGCCTCGATCTCGGCGCCCGCACCCCGGAGGAGACCGCGATCTCGATCTGCGCGGAGATCATCGCGCTCCACGCCGGCCGCCCCGCGCGCTCGCTGCGCGACTCGGAGGGCCCGATCCACGCCTGAGACCGGCGCGGGCCGCCCCCCGGGGTGGCCCCGTCCGCTCCGGAGCGATTTCCCACCCGCTCGTGACACATCCGCCCGCCGGCTCCCACTTCCCACCTGGGGGCGGAGCGCGTGCGGAGGCTCGGGATGCTGGAACGGCGCGGCGGGCGTGGTGCGGAGCGGAGCGGGGGCGGGCTCGTGGGTCGGCGCGGCGGGATCGCGCTCGCCCTGGGCTGCCTCCTCGGGCTGCTCGCGGAGCCGGCGGGGGCGACCTCCATCGGGGGCGGCCTCCCGGCCCCGGCGGCGAGCATCCCCGCGCTCCTCCGGGACTTCCTCGAGTCCCACCCCGGCCTCGCCCGGCGCGACCCCTTCCGCCCGCTCGACTTCCCGCTGGGCGAGGAGGTGCTGCGCATCACGCGCGTCCCGCTCCCCGGCGACGACTCGCCCCTGCTCGACTCGCGCAGGTTCCGCGACCACTTCCACCGGCGCGCCCACGGCGCCAGCGGCTTCGTGCCCGGGGGCGGCGCCGGCTCGCCGGGAACCACCGCCATTCCCGAGCCCACCACCCTGGCACTCCTGGGCGCCGGCCTCGCCGCGGCGTCGCTCGCGTGCCGCCGTCCGCGCCGGCGCTAGTCGGGCCTCACCGAGCATCGCGCGACCTTCGCGCGATGCTCGGTGAGGCCCGCTCCCCGCGCGCCTTTCACGCCAATTTCCCCAAGTCCGTCGCCTGGGTGACACCGATTCGTCACGGATCCCTGCTCAGGAACGCGATCGAGCTCGCCCGGCCCGCCTTCGATGGCTCCCCCACGGCGAGATCCGCCACGCAGGTCGGTTTCCATCCCGTCCGGGAGGAAGGGCCGGGACGACGCCGGAATGGAGACGCCGAAGCACCTGCTGGTCGTCGATGGGGATCCCGAGAGCCGGCGCGAGGTCGCCCAGAGCCTGGCCACGCGAGGGGTCGCGTGTCTCGAGCTCGGGTTCGCCAGGGAGGCCCTCGAATCCGCAGCGGAGAACCCCCCCGCCCTCGTGCTCCTCGAGATGTTCCTCCCGGACATCTCGGGCCTCGGACTGTGTCGTCTGTTCCGAGAGCGGGAGGACCTGGGCTCGGTGCCCCTGGTCATGGTGACCGCCTACGTGAGCGAGATGGATCGAATCCTCGCCTTCGAGGCAGGGGTGGACGATTTCGTGGCGAAGCCCTTCTATCCCTCGGAGCTGGCTGCGCGGGTCCACGCCATCCTGCGCGGAGCCGAGGGAGGCGCCACGCTGGAGGGCTGGTCCGGCCGCGCCCTGGGCGGCGTCCTCTCGATCGACCCGCGCAGCCGTACGGCGCGCGTCAGCGGCGAGCGCGTCCGCCTCAGCACCATCGAGTTCGAGCTCCTCGCCGTGCTCGCCCGCGAAGCGGGGCGCGTCCTTCAGCGCCGGCGCCTGATCGAGCTGGTCTGGGGAGTGCAGGCGAGCCCCGGCGAGCGCGTCGTCGACAGCCACATCAAGGCGATCCGGCGCAAGCTCGGCGAGGCCGGAAGTCTGCTGGAGACGGTTCGCGGAAAGGGCTATCGGCTCTCCGACAGCCCGGGCCCATGAGCCGGCGGAGGTCCCGCTTGCCTGGTTTCTCCCGTCAGAGCAGCGAGAGCTGGCGCGGGGCGCCGAGCGCGTCGTCGAGGGAGAGCTCCAGGTGCGAGAGGATCGCGTCGGCCACCGGCCGCAGCACGTGCTCCAGGTAGTGCTCGCGGTCGATGCCCGCCGGGAGTGGCCGACCCGGTAGCACCGGCTCCGGGCCCTCGGCGGTGATCACGTAGCGGACCACGGGGCCGGCGCGGCCCCCCGCCTTGCGGGCGGCCTGCACGTGGGGCGGGCTCGTCTCCGTGTAGCGGTCGAGGGAGCCCTTCCGCACCCGCTTGGCGTAGACGAGCTCGGAGTCGAGCTCCCCGGCGCGCAGGCGCAGGACCAGCTCGCGGGCGAAGGGGAGGGGGTCCTCATCCCGGAACAGACAGAGCAGCAGCCCGCGCTGGAGGCGCCCGGCCACGTCGGGCCAGTCCCGGCGCACGGCCTCGAGCCCGACCAGCTCGAGCCGCCCTTCGCGCAGCCCCGCGTAGCGCTTCTTGCTGCCGCTCGCCCCCCCGCGCACCCGCGGCAGGAAGAAGCGCTCGTAGACGCACTCGAGCTCGAGCTCGAGGCGCGGCTCCACCGCGTACTCCCCGCGCACGCGCCCGCAGATGCGGCCCTCTACGCGCTGGCGCAGCCGTTCCGCCTCCCCGGCCGTGCCCGTCGCGAGCTGCACGAAGACCGAGTCCGTGTCGCCGTAGAGCACGCGCACGCCCTCCGCCTCGAAGGCCTCGCGCGTCCAGTGCAGGGTCTGCTGCCCGAAGCCCGTGATCGCGTTCGCCACCTCCGGGTCGAAGAAGCGGCAGCCGGCGGCGGCGAGGACGCCGAAGAGGGCGTTCATCATGATCTTGATCGCCTGGTCCGCGTGGCGGTCCCCGCGGCGTTGCGCCTCCTCGCGGCGCTCGAGGAAGCGCTCGATCACGCCGGGGAGGATCGCCTCGCTGCGCGAGAAGCGCGCGCCGTTCGGGGCGACGAGGGCCTCCGCGCCGGCGCGCGCCCGGGCCAGGGGGTCGAGCTGGAAGGTGCGGATCAGGCTCGGGTAGAGGCTCTTGAAGTCGTAGACGGCGATCCCGCGGAAGAGGCCCGGCTGCGGGTCGAGGAGCGCCCCGCCGCGCACCGGGGAGGCCTCGCGCTCCCGCTCCACGCAGGGGGCCACGAAGCCGCGCCGCCGCAGCTCCGGCAGGTAGAGGAGGTCGAAGGAGGCGATGCTCGCGCCCACCCGATCGAGCTGCATGCCCGAGAGGAGGCTCCGTTCGAGGGCGAGCTCCAGGAGCCCCTCGCGGGCCAGGACGTCGAGCACGAGCCTGGCGTCCTCGCGGTTGTAGGCCACGAGCGCCGCCGGCTCCTCGCGGTAGAGGCGCTCGATCTCGGCCGCAGCGTCCGGCGCCTCCTGGTCGATGAGCTTCCCGCGCCCCAGGAGAGCGCGGGCCACCGTCTCGAGCCGGTAGTCCTCGAGGCGCACGGCATCGCGCACGAGCGGGATCCCGTCGAGCACCATGCGGCCCGGCAGCACCGCGCGGGTCTGGCGCGCGAAGCCCGCGTCCTGCTGGAAGTCGAGGGCGCCGGGCAGGCGGCCCAGGTCGCAGGCCACGCCCAGCGCCGCGCAGCGGCGCGCGAAGACGCGCAGGTCGAAGTCCACCACGTTCCAGCCCGTGAGGACGTCGGGGTCGAGCTCGCGAATGCGCGCCGCGGCCGCCGCGAGCAGCGCCGCCTCGCTTCCGTGCACCCGGGCCCCGGCCACGGGGCGGGGCGACACCAGGTGCACCTCGTCGGCGCCGTCGCCCACGAGCGCGATCGCGAAGATCCGGCTCGCGTCGGGGGAGGTCTCGAGGTCCAGCGAGAGCGCCGCGAGGCGCGGGCGCAGCGAGGCCGGCGCGAGCCCTGGGTTCGCGAAGCGCAGGAGCCCCGGGCGGAGCGCCTCCGCCTCTCCCTCGATCCGGACGCCGGCGCGGATCCCGCGGTCGATGAGGTAGCGGTAGGCGAAGCGGAGGTCCGCCTCGTAGACCGCCAGGCCCGCCGCCGTGCAGCGCTCGCGCAGCGGCGGCACCGCGCCCGGGAGCGGCACCTCCACGCGAACCACCGGGCGCCCGGCGAGGTCGCAGAGATCGCTCTCCTCGACCACGGCGTCCGCCCCGGCCAGCACGGCCCGTGCGCGGGGGTCCGCGAAGAAGTAGGGCCGGAAGCGATCGTCCTCCACCAGGAAGGCCTCGCCGCCGGCGAGCCTCCCGAAGAGCTGCACCACCGGGATCCCGGCGCGGATCCGGTAGGCGGGCTGGAGGACGAATCCCTCGGGCATCGCGGCTCGCCGCAGGGAGACCTGGGCCATCGACAGGGCAGCGAGAGTCTAATCGGAGCCCGCCCCGAGCGCTCGGTTATCCTCTCGCCGCAGCGCTGGAAGAGGGCCAGGAGCGTTCGTGATCAGCCGGGGCTTCGCCAGCGTCGGGTGCGGATCTCGGAGACCTTGGGGGGAGGCGGGCGGCCAGCTGCTCCCCCTCCTCCTGGTGACGCTGCTCGCGAGTCCCGTTCTCCTCTACGGGCTGGGCGACTACTCCATCGTCAACGGCGACGAGGCCATCTATCACTACATGGCCCGCCGCATGCTGGAGACCGGAGACTGGCTCCACCTCGAGTACGCTGCGGGCGAGCGCCGGGTCTACGACACCTTCATGAACGCGCCCGTCCACTACTGGGCGAAGGCGCTCGTCCTCCTCGTGTTCGGCGACAGCAAGTGGTCGATGCGGATCCTCTCCGCGTGCTTCGGATGGCTGTCGCTCCTGGTGACCTACCGCCTCACCGAGCGCATCGCCGGGCGGGGCGCCGGCTTCCTGGCCGCAGTCGTTCAGCTCACGACCTTCCAGTTCGTCTATCTCCACTCCGCCCGTACCGGAGAGATGGAGGCGATCCTGGCCTGTTTGTTCGGCGCGACCGCCCACCTCTTCCTGCGAGCGCTCCACGAAGGCCGCAGCTTCGTTCCCCATCACCTGTGCCTGATCGTGCTCCTCAACCTGAAGGCTCCCATCGCAATCCCGCCCCTGCTGGCCGAGCTCGCCTTCTTTGCACTCGCCTCCGACGCCCGCCCGCGCGCGAAGGAATGGGCGCGCTCGGCCGCCGCGCTCCTCCCCCTGGGCCTCGTCTGGCACGCCTATCAGGCTGCGAGCCAGTGGGGGGAATTCCTGGAGGTCCTGCACACGATGCGCGCCGAGGCGGGTGGCTCGTCGGCGCCAGGGGCAGGTCTGCTCGGAAACGCCGCCTTCTATTCCCAGACGCTGCTCTTTGGCGCCTTTCCGCACGTCGTGGTCTACCCGATCGCCATCGGCACCCTCCTCGCTGGAAGCCGCGACACCGCAGGCAGAGCCGCCGCGCGGCTCCTCGCGCTCTACCCGGCGATGATTCTCGCCTTCTTCGTGGTCGTGGCGAAGAGCAATCCGTGGTACATCGTCCCCGCCTACCCTTTCGTCTCGGCGTTCACCGGAATCTGGCTGGACGGGCTGCGCCGAGCCGCCCCGCGCCCGCCGGTCGTGGCGACCACGGCCCTGGCCCTCGCCCTGATCGCCAGCCTTCGCCTGCCGATCCTCTCGTTCGACCCATTCCTCGAACGCGCCACTGCGATCTCCGGGCGGCTCTCGTGGTGGACCCCGGATCTCTCCCGCGCCGTCGCGGGCGTCGCGCTGGGGTCGAGTGCGCTGGCTCTCGCGCTCTGGGGCCTCGGGAGGCGTCTCTCCGCCCGTCATCGCGCTCTCGCGCTCGCGTCGTTGATGGCCGCTACGCTCCTCGGCATAGGCGGGATCCGCGTGCTGGTGCCGCTGCGCGCGACCGATCGCGTCTCGGAGATGGAGCGCCTCCGCGAGGAGCTCCGAAGGGCCCGGGCGGCCGGCCTGCCCGTGGCGACGCCGATCGCCGTGAAGGAGCCGGGCCTCCTCAAGGCGAAGTATTTCTTTGGTGACGACTTCGAGATCGTTCCGCGGAGCGCCCTCCCGTCGTCGACCCGACTTCCCGAGGAGGTCCGCTTCCTCCTCACCGAACGGGAGCCCGCCCCAGGCGCATCTTCGAGCCCAGCGGGGGATTCCCCGGCCACGGGGGGCTGTGGCGTCCCTCTTCACAGCTCCGAAGCGCTCGCCAATCCGACTCGGGAAAGCGTCGAGGTCAGCGTCATCTTCGCCGCCGACGCCGAAGCCTACGTCGAATACGGAAGCGCTGGAGGCCCCTGGAGCCGCGTTACGCACCGGCGCCGCGTCGCTCCGGAGGAGCCGCTCGTTCTCCGGTTGGATGGACTGGAGGCGGATCGCGAGTACCGCTACCGCGTGCGCTGTCGCAGGCCAGCGGCGCCGGGGCGCAGAGATACGGCGCCCTTCGGGGCCGGGGAGGCGCACTCGTTTCGGACGCTTCGCCGGCAGGGGTCGACCGTCCGCTTCGGGTTTGCCACGGACTCCCACGTGTACCAGGGATGGGTCCATGCGCACTGCGGGGGCGATGCCTCGGAGCTGGCTCCGTTCGACGCCACGCTCGGCAACGTGCTCGGCTCGGGTCTCGACTTCCTGATCCTGGGCGGCGACGAGGTCCAGACGCACTGCCGGCGCTGTCCGCCCTGCGTGCTCGATGGCGAGAGTACGGGGGGAGGCACCGTGCGCAGCGACCGCGAGGCGCTCTTGCGGTACCGGATCATGCGGAGAGCCTATGAGCGCGTCTCTCCTTCGATTCCGGTGTTCCTGACGCTCGGAAATCACGATGGTGAAGCGGGCTTCGCTTCGGAAGGCGAGCGCTGCCACTACTTCGAAAACACCCTCGCGGTGAGCCGCTCCGCGCGCCTCGCGCATTTTCCGAGCCCGGCGGCGGTCTACGGGGGTGGGGGCGACGGTCGCTACTACGCCTTCGAGTCCGGCGACGCGCTGTTCGTCGTCCTGGACGTGATGGGGCAGACGCAGCGAATGCCAACGCGGCCGGAGGATTGGTCCCTGGGAGAGGCGCAGATGCGCTGGCTCGAGCAGACACTCGCCCGCTCGGAGCGGCGCTGGAAGCTCCTCTTCGCCCATCACCTCGTCGGGGGTTCGGAGATGGAGCTCTGCTATACCTACGGCCGTGGAGGGATCCGGGAGACCCGGGACGGGACCGCGACCGGGTCCTTTCGGGGGGAGCAGGCCCGCGTCCAGGAGCTGATGGGGCGCTACGGAGCGCAGGGTTTCTTCTACGGGCACGACCACGTGTTCGCGGTCGGGGAGAAGCGCGACGCCGCAGACCGCGGGGAGCCCATCCTCTACCTCGCCGGCGGCCAGGCTGCGGGGCGCGAGATCCCGGCTTGGACGGGGGATGCGGCGTTCCAGTCGGCCTACGATTTCGATCAGGATGGACGGCCGGATTACCTGCTGGAGAAGGGCTTCGTTCGGGTGACTGTCGAAGGCGCGCGCAGCTTGACGATCGAATACGTCGGGACGGACGCCGACGATCCCCGGCGGAACGGGAATGTGCTGTTCCGCCGCGTCCTGCACGGACCCTCCGGCCTGCCGCGGTAGCTCCCGCTTGAACGAGCGCGTGGCGCTTTGGTGCCTCCTGATCCCGTTCGCGTTGCTCCCGGGAGCGGCGGGAGCCGCGGAAGGCGCTGCGCCCGCGAACGTCCTGCTCTACGTGGTGGATACGCTGCGGGCAGACGCCACGGGAGCCTACGGGAACCGCGAGATCGACACACCCCATCTGGACCGCTTTGCCGGGGAAGGGACGCTCTTCGAGAATGCGCGGGCCAACTCCTCCTGGACGCGCCCCTCGATGGCGTCCCTCCTTACCGGCCTGCTCCCCGTGCGCCACGGAACCCAGGGGCGGCTCGACGTCCTTCCCGGGAGCCTCGATCTCCTGTCGACGGTGCTCAAGCCCCATGGCTATCACGCCGCCTTCGTGACGGCGAACCCCAACGTCAGCTCGGTCTTCGGATTCGAGCGCGGCTTCGACGAGACCGTCGAGCTGTACTCGCGCCGGGCTCCCGGGCGCGTTGCGGCGAAGGAGCTGGTCACGCCTTCCGACCGGGTGACCGAGGCAGCGATCGACTGGCTGAAGCGGGCGCGGCGCCCGTTCCTGCTGGTGGTGCACACGATCGATCCCCACGCCCCCTACGCTCCCCCCGCTCGCTTCGACCGGTACGGAGGGAGCTATCGGGGTCCGGTCACGGCGGATCCCCAGTGGCTGCACCGGAAGGACCTGGGCGCCGGAGACCGCGCGCGAATTCGTTCCCTCTACGAGGGCGAGATCTCCTTCAACGACGAATCCCTGGGTGCTCTTCTGGGTTGGCTTCGCGCCGCGGGAGAGCTGGATCGCACGCTGGCGGTCTTGACCTCCGACCATGGCGAGGAGTTCTACGAGTTCGGCCGGCGAGGCCACGGCGAGTCGCTGGCCGAAGCGGTGCTTCGGATTCCGCTGATCGTGCGGTTTCCGGCCTCTCCGAGGGTGGGCCGCGGAGTCCGCGTCACGGGCACCGCTCAGCTGATCGACGTGCTTCCGACGGTGCTGGATCTGCTGGGCCTCGAGGTGCCCGCGGGCCTGGACGGCCGCAGCCTCTTCGGGGCGGCGCAGGCGTCCCGGCCCGCCTTCGCGAGCCTCGTGCTCGATGGAGCGAGCCTGCACGCCGTCTGGGGATTCCCGTGGAAGCTGGTGCGGGACCTCCGGACCGGGGAGAGCTCTCTCTACCGCGTCGACGGCGCGTCGGAGGTCGCCGCGCCCCGGGACCCCGAGGCCTCCGGCCTGCGGGAGGCGCTGGGCGGCGAGCTGGATGCGTACCTGGCGCGGAGCGGCGGCCCGTCCCGGCAGGCCGCCCCGGGGCTCCCCGAGGACGTGAAGGACGCGCTTCGCGCGCTGGGCTACCTGGACCAGCCGTGAAGAGCGCATGCGCCGCGCCTGCTCCCTCCGTCTCGAGCCGCGCCCCTCGGCGATCGCGACGACTGCGCCGAGAATCCTGCCGCGGCAGGCCTGCCCCGCGCGTGGAGCCCTGGCTTCGGTGCGTCGCCGCCGCCCTGGGGGGCCTTGGCGCCCTCGCCTGCGACGGGCCGCCCCGCGGCGTGCCCCGAGACGTCCTCGTGGTGACGCTCGACACGACCCGCGCAGACCATCTCGGCTGCTACGGCTACTTTCGCGACACTTCGCCCGAGATCGACGCCCTGGCGCGCGAGTCGATCCTCTTCGAGAACGCGCTCGCGCCGATGGCCACGACGCTTCCGACCCATGTCTCGGTCTTCACCGGGACGTCGCCCCACGAGCACGGCGTGCTCGCCAACTCCACCCAGAGCGGTCGCGGCTTCGTCGCCTCGCCGGCCCTGCGCCCGATCGCCGCGATCGCCGCCGAGCGGGGCTACCGCACGGCCGCCTTCATCAGCGCGGCGCCGCTCAAGCGGGGCAGCGGCATCGAGCTGGGCTTCGAGACCTTCGACGAGGCCGAGGGCAAGCAGCGCCCCGCCGCGGCCACCGTGGACGCCGCGATCCGGTGGCTCTCCCAGGCGGACGCCACGCCGTTCTTCCTCTGGATCCACTTCTACGACGCCCACTGGCCCTACGCGGCGCCGCCGTCCTACGCGGGCCTGTTCCAGACCGATCCAGCCCTCGAGCGCTACCTCGCCACGCGACGGGTCGCCGACCGGACGCCGCGGCCGCTCGTCGGGACGATCGACGAGGCCCGGCCCACGATCAACGCCTACGACGCGGAACTCCGCTACCAGGATGCGGAGTTCGGGCGGCTCGGGCGCTGGCTCGTCGAGCACGGGCGTTGGGACGGGACGGCGATCCTGCTGCTCGGCGACCACGGGGAAGGTCTCGGTCAGCACGGCGAGGCGGGCCACGGGAGCACCTGGCGCGAGCAGATCCACGCACCGCTGCTGATGCGCGTGCCGGGCGCCGCCCCGCGCCGGATCTCGGCGCCGGTCTCGCTCGTCGACGCCCTGCCCACCTTCCTCGGCCTCCTGCGCGCGCCGGGCCTGGCGCTTCCCGCGAACCAGGCCAGCGGCCGGGACGCGCTGGCCGCCGGTCCGGGGGACGAGCCGATCCTGAGCCAGGCGACCGGCCGCGATCCCGCGGCGCCGCGCTCCTATGCGCTCACCACCGGGCGCTGGAAGTACTTCCGGAGAGAGGCGCTGGACGGGGTCGCCCGCGACTCGCTGTACGACCTCGAGGCGGATCCCTTCGAGCTCGAGGACGTGTCCACGAGCCATCCCGACCGCGTGAGCGGTCTGCGCGGGGCCCTGGAGCGGAGGGTTCGCGGGCAGCTCGATCGCGGGGAGGAGCTGCGCGGAGGCCGCCCGCCGGAGACCCGTTCGCTGGATCCCGAGCTCCGGAGGCAGCTCGAGGCCCTGGGCTATTCCGCCGGCGCGGAGCGCTAGGGGGGCGCTATCGCTCGGGGGAGGCGCGGTGCGCGTGGATGCCCGCCGCGGCCAGGGAGCGCTGGAGGAAGGCCATCACCTCGCGCTCCCAGAAGAAGGAGACGTGGCTCCCCTGGTACCAGAGGGCCGAGGGCTCGTCCCAGTGCTGCCAGAGCGCGTGGGCCTGGCCCGGCGAAGCCAGCCGGTCGGCCACCCCGTGGAAGAGGAAGAGCCGCTTGCGCGGGATGCGGGGCGCCATGGCGAGGGGCGAGATCACGTGGAGCAGGCGCTCGACCTCGTCGAGGGAGAGGCCCAGCCGCTCGAGCCCCCGCAGCAGGATCGGCGGCGCGTTGGTGCGCAGCAGGTGCAGGTAGCCGGCGGGCGGCATGCCCACCACCACGCAGTCGAGTCGCCGCTCCACAGAGGCCAGCAGCGCCCCGGTGTAGCCCCCCAGCGAGACCCCGTAGGCCGCCACGCTGGGAGCCTCCCGCTCCGAGCGCAGCCAGCCGAGCAGCCGGCGCACGTCCCAGACCGCCTGGGTCTGGGCGTGGATCGTGTCGATGAAGTCGCCGGAGAGGAAGCCGTCGCCGCTGCGCCGGCCCACCCGGCGCGGCCCGTGGAGCGGCAGCACGGCGATCGCGACGTTGAGGCCCAGCCGCTGGTGCAGCCAGCGGGCGCGGAAGCCCGTGAAGTCCACGAGCGGGTGCCCCATGCGGTAGCCCGGGACGCAGAGCACCCAGGGCCGGGGCCTGCCCGCGTGCTCCAGGAGCCAGGCGTGAGCGGTCCGGTTCGCAACCGGCGCGAGCCAGCGCTCGCGCCCTGGCTCGGAGGCGCGCGGCTCGTAGCCGCTCTCGAAGCTCAGGTGGGCGTAGGAGATGAGCCCCCGGCCCCCGCGCCGCAGCTGCGACCGTTCCACCCGGGGGGGCGCGCGGTGGTAGCTGGCCGGGTCCGCGAGCCAGCCCTCCGCCTCGAAGAGGTGACGGGCCTGGCCGGCCTCCTGGGCCAGCCGCCCGCGCTCGAGCGGGGAGACGAAGCGCGAGAGCATGAGCTCGCGCGCGACGAAGATCTCGTCGAGGGCCACCTTCGAGGCCAGGCCGAAGCCCCAGCGGGGGGCGGGGACGCCGGCCTCGGGACCCGCCTCGCGCCGACCCGCGAGCCGCAGACCCAGCACCAGGGGAGCTGCCCCGGAGCGGAGCGCGAGGCCCAAACCACTTGCGATCCGGCCCAGCAGAGGCAGCCACCCCCGTGCCGCAAAGGGCACGGGGCTTATCGGATGGCCGCAGGGGCTGGCTTAGGCGGAGGCCGGGTCTAGCGGGAGAGGATGGGGTCGAACCCCCTCGCTTCCAGGGTGCCGGCGAGGGGCTGGCGGGGCCGCCGGCGGGCGCCGCGCCGCTCCCGAACGGGGCGCCGCTGGGGCGGCCTGCGCTCGGGGTTCTCGGCCCGCTCCCGCAGCTCCCGGAAGGCGACCTCGAGCGCGCCCCCGAGCTGCTCGAGGTCCGGCACCCGGTCCCAGTCTCCCGTGAGGCCGAAGTGCAGGCGCCCCAGGTAGGAGAGCGCCGCCACCGCGAGGCCCTGCCCCTCGAAGAGCGGGAGCAGCGGATAGAACTCGCGCAGGCGCGCGCCGAGCAGGTAGAGGGGGACGTCGGGGCCTCGCACGTTGGTCACGATCAGGTTGTAGGGCTGGAGCCATTGGACGAGGCTCACGCCCAGGTTGGGAAGGAGCGAGAGGCCGCTCCAGTCGGCGAAGCGCAGGAAGAGGTCGACGCCCTGCTCGGGCCGCCTGCGCTTGAGCTCGCGGGTCTGGGCGCGGATCTGCTCGAAGCGCCGGCGCGGGTCGCGCTCGCCCACCGGGAGGCCCAGGAACCAGGCCGAGACGCGGTTGCCCGCCCGCACTCCGTCGACCGCCGTGCGCGTGTCCACCGGGACGACCACGCGCAGGTCGCGCCGCCCGGGGCTGGCCCCGCGCTCGCGCAGGAAGTGGTGGAGCGCGCCGGCCACGAGGGCCAGCACCACGTCGTTGAGGCTGCCGTCGAGTCGCTTCCTCAGGTCGCGGAGCTCGGCGAGCTCGAGGGAGCGGAGCTCCAGCCGCCGCTGGCGCCCGATCGGCTGGTTGAGGGGCGTGGATGCCTTGGGCGCGAGACCCGCGCGCAGCGCCGCGAGGCTCGCGGCGGTGGCCTCCGCCACGCCCGCGGCCGTCGCCTGGGGCCGCCAGAGCGCCTGCGCGGCTCCGCGCACCGTATCGACCGAGAGCTGCACCGCCCCGGCCAGCCCGTCGCCCAGGAAATCCAGCCAGTCCGGCGGCGGCCGCGGCTGCCAGGGGCCCGCGGGCTCGAAGGCCGACTCCGGGGTCGCGCTCAAGAGCTGCGCCGCGAGGGCCACCCCCGAGACTCCATCCACCAGACAGTGGTGCACCTTCGCCACCAGCGCGAAGCCCCCGCCCTCGAGCCCCTCGATGCCCCAGAGCTCCCAGAGTGGGCGGCCCGGGTCCAGGGGCTCGGAGGCGATGCGGCCGGCCAGCTCGCGCAGCAGGCGCGGGCTCCCCGGGGCGGGGAGCGCGGCGCGCCGCACGTGGTGGGCGAGGTCGAAGCGCCCGTCGTCCACCCAGATGGGCGGGCCGCCGAGGGGCGCGGTGGCGAGGCGCTGGCGGTGGCGGGGGAGCAGGGGGAGGCGCGAGGCCACGTAGGCCCGCAGGCGCTCCACGTCGAGCCCGCCGCCGGCCACCAGCGGCCCCGGCTCGAAGAGCGCCACGGCGCAGATGTTCAGCTCGCCGCGCCCCCCATCGAAGCGCAAGAACGAGCTGTCCTGGGCGGACAGGCGCTCGTAGCTCGCCTTCGTCACGGCACCCCCAGAGCCTGACTTGCAGTCATTGTAGGGAGGATCCCGGCTCCCGGCAGTGTGTGGGAGAGCCCCCAGCCCGGGCGCATCCCCTGCCCCGACTTCACGGGTTTGCAATCGAAGGTTCGATGTCGCGTCATCGAGCCGCCTTACGATCCGGCCGAACCACCCCCCAGGAACTGGCGACGAGGAGCGTGGCCGTCCATCCCGTCGCGCGAAGGAGAAAGCCACATGTCGATCGATCGCAAGAGCCGCGGGGCGCGGCGCGCATTCTGCTCGGGGGTGGCGCTCGCGGTCGCCCTCGCCGCCGCGGGCGGCGCGCGGGCGGAGGATGCCTGGTCCGTCAAGTGGAACAACGGGCTGCGGATCGAGTCGCCGGACAAGGGCGTGGAGCTCAAGATCGGCGGCCGCGTGCAGCTCGACGCGCTGATCGAGCGCTTCGATGCCACGGCCGAGCGCGACGTCCGGACGTCCCCGGCGGTCTCCCTCCTGAGCGACCGCACCGGCGTCAAGTTCCGGCGGGCCCGCATCGAGACCGAGGGCACCGTCTACGAGGACATCTTCTTCAAGGCCCAGTACGACTTCGCGGGCGGCACGTCCGGCTTCCGGGACGTGTACCTGGGCATCCAGAACCTGCCCGGAAACTCGAAGGTGCGGGTCGGCCACGTGAAGGAGCCCTTCTCCCTCGAAGAGCTCACCAGCAGCCTCTACCTGACCTTCCTGGAGCGGTCGCTCGTCAACACCTTCGCGCCTGCCCGCAACACGGGCATCCTGGCGAACGGGAACCTGCTCGAGGACGCCCTGAGCTGGCAGGTCGGGGGCTTCCGCGAGGTCGGGGACTTCGGCGACGACTTCGACAACAACCCGGGCTGGAACGTCACCCTGCGCGGGAGCTTCGTGCCCTGGGCGGAGGAGAAGGACAGCCGGATGGTCCACCTGGGCGCCGCCTACTCCCACAAGTTCACCGACCGGGACGAGCCCCTGCGCCTGCGCGCCCGACCGGGCGTCGGAGACGGCGACCGCTTCGTCGACACGGGCAACTTCCCGGGTGACGGCGTCGACCTCTTCGGGGTGGAGGGCGCCCTCGTGCTCGGGCCCTTCTCGGTGCAGAGCGAGTACGTCCACGCCCTGGTGGACCGGCCCGCCTTCACGTCGGGCGACGTGGGCTACTGGGGAACCTACGCCGAGGTGAGCTACTTCCTCACGGGCGAGCACCGGGTCTACAAGCGCGAGATGGGGACCTTCGACCGCGTGAAGCCGAAGAAGAACTTCAGCCTCAAGAACGGAGACTGCGGCGCCTGGCAGCTGGCCTTCCGCTACGACACGATCGACCTCTCGGAGAAGGACCTGCGGGGCGGCGAGCTCTACGACCTGACCGCCGCCCTCAACTGGTACCTCACCCCGAACACGCGGGTGATGGCCAACTACATCCACGGACACCGCCAGGGCGACGGGAACGTGGACGCGGGAGGCCTGCGCTTCCAGATCGACTTCTAGCGGGGACGTTCCTTGCGTTCTTGCGTTTTCGGGGGAGCGACCTCTGTCGCAAGGGCAGTCGAGCCGGCCCCCCGAAAACGCAAGAACGCAAGGAACGTCCCCGAGGACGAGGAGGGGAGATGATGGCGCTCCAGGTCCGCGTTTCCGCTGCCCGGCGCATCCGATAGGTTCCCGGCGTGCCCGAGAGGATCCTGGTCGTCGACGACGAGCCCGACCTCCTCGAGCTCGTGCGGGTCAACCTGGACCGGGCCGGCTTCCGGGTGGAGACCGCCGAGACGGGCCAGGAGGCCCTGGACCAGCTGCGGCGGTCGCCCCCGGACCTGATGGTCCTCGACCTCATGCTCCCGGACCTCTCGGGGACCGAGATCTGCCGGCGCGTTCGCGCGTCCCCCGAGCTCGCCGGCGTCGCGATCATCATGCTCACGGCCAAGGCCGAGGAGGTCGACCGGGTGGTGGGCTTCGAGGTCGGGGCCGACGACTACGTGCCCAAGCCCTTCAGCCCGCGCGAGCTGGTGCTGCGCGTGCAGGCGGTGCTGCGGCGGCGTGCCCCGGCCAGCGGAGCCGGGGGGATCCTGGAGCACGGCGCGCTGCGCGTCGACCCCGAGCGCCACCGCTGCTTCGTGGAGGACCAGGAGATCGAGCTCACCGCCAAGGAGTTCGACCTGCTCCATACCCTGATGAAGAGCCCCGGCCGGGTGCAGACGCGCGACCAGCTGCTCGAACGGGTGTGGGGATCGGACATCTCCGTCACCCTGCGCACGATCGACACGCACCTGAAGCGCCTGCGCGAGAAGCTCGGGCCCGCCGGCTCGCTGATCGAGACCGTGCGGGGAGTGGGTTACCGTTTCTCGGAGTGACCTCCACCCAGCTCAAGCTCATGGCCGCGCTCACCGGGCTCGTCGCGCTGGTGGTGGGCGTCTCCGGGGTCCTGGCCGAGCGCGGGCTCCACGAGCGCACCCTGGCGCGCCTCGTCGCCTCCCTGGAGGAACGCGCCCGGCTCGTGCTGGAGCAGGTGCGGGACACGCCATTCTCGCCGGCAGCCTCCGCCGCGCTGGACGAGCGCGCGGACCGGGCGGGCGCCGCCGCCGCGGCTCGCGTCACGCTGGTGGCGGCGGATGGGACCGTCGTGGGCGACTCCGACGTGCCCCTGGAGAGGCTCCCGGAGCTCGAGAACCACGCCCGCCGGCCGGAGATCGAGCAGGCCCTGCGGGGCGCCGTGGGTCACGCCACCCGCCAGAGCGAGACCGTCGGCCGGCAGCTCTTCTACCTGGCGATCCCGGCGGGACCCGCGGGCCGCGGAGCCGTGCGGCTCGCGGTGGATCTCGCGGACCTGGAGGCCGCGATCTCGGAGCTGCGCGGGCGCCTGCTCCTCGCCGGGCTCGTCGGGCTCGTCGCCGCGCTGCTCCTCTCCTACGTCCTCACCCGGATCACGCTCCACCCGATCGGCGAGATGCGCCGCGCCGTGGCCTCCATCGCGGGAGGCGACCTGGACGCGCGGCTGCCGCTGCGCTGGCGCGACGAGCTGGGGGAGATCTCGAGCGCCATCAACCGGATGGCAGAGCAGCTGCGCGAGCGGCTGGAGGAGGCCACCGGCGAGAAGGAGCAGCTGCGCGCGGTCCTCGACGGCATGGTCGAGGGCGTGCTGGTGGTGGATGCGGCGGGGAAGATCGTGCTGGCCAACGACCGCCTGCGGGAATTCACCGGCGTCTGGACCGACGTCCGCGGGCGGACGCCGCTCGAGGCCATCCGGGACAGGCAGCTCGACGAGATCATCCAGGAGGCGGCCGCATCCGAGGAGGCCGTCTTCCGCGAGCTCTCGCTCCTGCGCAGGCCGCCGCGCACCCTGCGCGTCCACGCCGTGCGCTTTCCCTCGGCGGGGAGGCCGCGGATGGGCACCGTGGCGGTCGTCCACGACGTGACCGAGCTCTCCCGACTCGAGCAGGTGCGCCAGGACTTCGTGGCCAACGCGTCCCACGAGCTGCGCACCCCGCTCGCCGCGATTCGCGGCTTTGCGGAGACCCTGCTCCACGGGGGCGAACTCTCGGAGCCCGAGCGCAGGTCCTATCTCGAGATCATCGACCGCCACGCCCGGCGTCTCACGAACCTCGTGGGGGACCTCCTCGAGCTCTCGCGGATCGAGCGGCGCGAGGCGGGCTTCGAGCTCGCCCGGGTCGACGTGGCGGGCCTGGCCGACGTGCTGGTCCGGGACTCGAGGCCGCGCTTCGAGGAGAAGCGACTCGCCGTGGCCCAGCGCGTGACGGGATCCCCGGTGGCCTGGGCGGACGCCCAGGCGGTCGAGCAGATCCTCACCAACCTGCTGGACAACGCCGCGAAATACACGCCGGCGGGGGGGCGCATCGAGGTGGTGGTCGAGGGCGAGCCGGAGCTCGTCCGCGTGCGCGTGGCGGACACGGGGATCGGGATCCCCCGGGAGGACCTGGGCCGCATCTTCGAGCGCTTCTACCGGGTCGACAAGGCGCGCTCCCGGGCGCTGGGGGGCACCGGCCTGGGCCTTTCGATCGTGAAGCACCTGGTGCAGCGCCTGGGCGGGGAGATCTCCGTGGAGAGCGAGCCCGGCCAGGGCTCGAGCTTCGCCTTCACCCTGCCCCGGTTCGATCCCGATAGGACCAATGAAATCCAATAGTTATAAAGAAGTCGGCGATCTTCACGCAGCCGTCACAGAAGCTTGGAGGAGCGGTCACACAGGGCCCCTAGGTTGCGGCCACCCTGGAACGAAAAGGGAAGCCCAACCCAAGGAGAGAGCGCCCATGTCGAGACAAGGCCTTCTCGTCAGCCTGGCCGCGGCGGCGGCCCTGTTCGCAGCCCCCGCCCCGGTCCAGGCCCGCGACCAGATCCGGATCGTCGGCTCCTCGACCGTCTACCCCTTCTCCACGGCGGTCGCCGAGGAGTTCGGGCGCGCCACGAAGTTCAAGACCCCGATCGTCGAGAGCACCGGCACGGGCGGGGGGCTCAAGCTCTTCTGCGCCGGCGTCGGGGAGCAGCACCCGGACATCGCGAATGCCTCGCGGCGCATCAAGAGCTCCGAGGTGGAGCTCTGCGCCAAGAGCGGCGTCACCGAGATCACCGAGGTGAAGATCGGCTACGACGGGATCGTCATCGCGAACTCCAAGGGCGCGGCGCCCTTGGAGCTCACGCTGCGCCAGCTCTTCCTGGCGCTGGCGAAGGAGGTTCCGGCGAAGAACGGGTCGCTGGTGCCCAACCCCCACAAGACCTGGAAGGACGTCGATTCACGGCTACCCGCCGTCAAGATCGAGGTGCTGGGCCCGCCTCCCACCTCCGGCACGCGGGACGCCTTCAACGAGCTGGTCATGGAAGGGGGCTGCAAGACCTTCCCCGAGCTCGCCGCGCTGAGCAAGCAGGACGAGAGCCGCGCCAAGAAGGTCTGCCAGTCGATTCGCGAGGACGGCGCCTGGATCGAGGCCGGAGAGAACGACAACCTGATCGTGCAGAAGCTCGTCGCCAACAAGAACGCGGTCGGCGTCTTCGGCTACAGCTTCCTCGAGCAGAACGCGGATGCCATCCAGGGGAGCGTGGTCGACGGCATCGAGCCGACCTTCGAGAAGATCGCCGCCGGCAGCTATCCGGTGTCGCGCCCTCTCTACTTCTACGTGAAGAACGCGCACGTGGGGAAGATCCCCGGCCTCCGGGAGTTCGTGGCGGAGTTCACGAGCGAGAAGTCGTACGGCGGGAACGGCTATCTCGCCGACAAGGGTCTGATCCCGGCCCCCGCCGCCGAGCGCGAGAAGTACCGCCGCGACGGCAAGGACCTGGTGAAGCTCGTGCTGGCCGGCGGGTGAACCCCACCCCGATCGTCGCGCTGGTCGCACTGCTCGGCCTGGTGGGCTTCCTGGCGGGGCGCCGCCGCGCGCTGCAGGTGGCGGCGGGGCGCCCCGCCTCGCTCCACTCGCTGCCCGGCTACTACGGCCTTCTCGCCACGCTCTGGTGCAGCCTGCCGGGCCTCGCGGTGGCCCTCGCCTGGACCCTGGGCGCGTCCCCGGTCGGCTTGCCCTGGGCCCTGGCCCTGACGGGCCTGCTCTCGCTGGCGGGCGGCGCTCACGCCCTGCGCCGGATCCGACCCGAGCTGGCCGCCCGGCCCCAGGTCGAGCGGGTGCTGCGGCTCGGTCTCGGGCTCTGCGCGGCGCTCGCGATCCTGGTGACGCTCGGGATCGTCCTCTCGCTCGCCTTCGAGGCGCTGCGCTTCTTCCAGCGCGTGTCGCCCGGAGAGTTCCTGCTCGGGACGAAGTGGAGCCCGCAGACGGCGCTGCGGGAGGACCAGGTGGGGAGCTCGGGCTCCTTCGGCGCCGTGCCGATCTTCGCCGGGACTCTCCTCATCACGGCGGTCGCCATGTCGGTCGCCGCGCCGATGGGCCTGCTCTCGGCCATCTACATGGCCTTCTACGCCCGGCCCGCCCTGCGCAGCGTGCTCAAGCCGGCCCTCGAGATCCTGGCCGGCGTCCCCACCGTGGTCTATGGCTTCTTCGCGGCCCTGATCGTCGCACCGCTGGTCCGGGACCTGGGTGCCGCCGTGGGCCTCGACGTCGCCTCGGAGAGCGCGCTGGCCGCGGGCCTGGTGATGGGCGTGATGATCGTGCCCTTCATCTCCTCGCTCGCCGACGACGCCCTGGCCGCGGTGCCCGAGGTGCTGCGCGATGGCTCCCTGGGGCTCGGCGCGACCCTCTCCGAGACGATCCGCCAGGTGGTCCTGCCCGCGGCGCTGCCCGGGATCGCCGGGGCCTTCCTGCTGGCCATCTCCCGCGCCATCGGCGAGACCATGATCGTGGTGATGGCGGCCGGTCTCGCCGCGAACCTCTCGCTCAATCCCCTCGCCGCCGTCACGACGGTCACGGTGCAGATCACGACGCTCTTGACCGGGGACCAGGAGTTCGAGAGCGCCAAGACGCTCGCGGCCTTCGCCCTGGGCCTCGCGCTCTTCCTCATGACCCTCGCGCTGAACATCGCAGCCCTTCGCACGGTCCAGAGGTACCGCGAGCGCTATGAGTGAGGCGAGGAGCACGATCGCGGCCCGCTGGTCCTCGCCGGAGATGCGGGCGCGCCTGCGGCGCCGGCGCGCGGCCGAGCGCCGCTTCCGGCGGCTCGGCCTGCTGGGGATCAGCCTGGCCGTGGCGAGCCTCGCGGCGCTGCTCGCGAGCATCGCCTGGAGCGGCGTCGGCGCCTTCCGCTGCACGCAGGTCCGGCTCGCGATCGCCTTCGACCCCGCCGCCCTCGGCATCGAGGATGTGCTCGCCGCCGAGGGGATCGCGCAGGCCGCCACCCAGGCGGACTTCGACGCGCTGGTGCGCGCCGGCCTGCGCGAGCTCTTCCCCGAGGTGAGCGAGCGGCGCGATCTGCGCGCGCTCCAGTCGCTCGTGAGCAGCGGCGCGCGCACGCACCTGCGGGAGCGGCTCCTCGCCGATCCGTCCCTGCTGGGCCGCCGCGTCGACCTGTGGCTTCCCGCCGACGACGAGGTCGATCTGCTCGTCAAGGGCGCGATTCCCCGCGATGTTCCCGAGGTCGACCGGCGCATCACGGACCAGGAGCTCGCCTTTATCGACCGGCTCGCCGCGGAGGGCAGGATCCGCACCCGCTTCAACGCGACCTTCCTCCGCGCGGGGGATTCGCGGGAGCCGGAGCTCGCGGGGATCCGGGGCGCTGCGACGGGATCGCTGCTCACGCTCTTCGTGACGATCCTGATCGCGTTCCCGCTGGGCGTCGCGGCGGCGATCTACCTGGAGGAGTTCGCGCCCCGGAACCGCTGGACCGACCTCATCGAGGTGAACATCAACAACCTGGCGGCCGTGCCCTCCATCGTGTTCGGCCTGCTGGGCCTCGCGGTCTTCCTGAACTTCGCGGCGCTGCCGCGCTCGGCGCCCCTGGTGGGCGGCCTGACCCTCGCGCTCATGACGCTGCCGACCATCATCATCGCCGGGAGGTCGGCGATCCAGGCGGTGCCGCCCTCGATCCGCGAGGCCGCCCGGGGCCTCGGCGCCTCGCCCCTCCAGGTGGTGGCCCACCACGTGCTGCCGCTGGCGCTGCCCGGCATCCTGACCGGCGCCATCATTGGAATGGCGCGGGCCCTCGGGGAGACGGCGCCGCTGCTCATGATCGGCATGGTGGCCTTCGTGGTCGACGTCCCCAGGGGCCTGACCGATGCGGCGACGGTGCTCCCGGTGCAGATCTTCCTGTGGGCGGACAGCCCGGAGCGGGGCTTCGTGGAGAAGACCTCCGGGGCGGCGCTGGTGCTGCTGGGATTCCTGATCGCGATGAACGCCGCGGCGGTCGTGCTGCGGCAGAGGTTCGCGAAGCGATGGTAGGCATGCGAGTGGACCGGTTCGCCGAGGAGGTCCGCATGGGAATGCGCACCCCCGGCGAGGCCCGGGCCGCGGTCGCCCCCAAGATGCGGGCGCGCGGCGTGGATGTCCACTACGGCGAGAGCCGCGCCGTCGCGAACGTCGACCTGGACATCCTGACCGGAGAGGTCACGGCGCTGATCGGACCCTCCGGCTGCGGGAAGTCGACCCTGCTGCGCTGCTTCAACCGCATGAACGACACGATCCCGAACTGCCGGGTGACCGGGAGCATCCTGCTCGACGATGCGGACATCTACGGCGCGGGCCTGGACGTCGTGCAGCTGCGGGCGCGCGTCGGCATGGTGTTCCAGAAGCCGAACCCGTTCCCGAAATCGATCTACGACAACGTGGCCTACGGGCCCCGGATCCACGGCCTGGCCGGGCGCGGGCCCGAGCTCGACGAGATCGTGCAGCGGAGCCTCGAGCGCGCCGGGCTGTGGGAGGAGGCAAAGGACCGGCTCCGCGAGGCCGGAACCGCGCTCTCCGGGGGCCAGCAGCAGCGCCTGTGCATCGCCCGCGCGATCGCCGTGGACCCCGAGGTCATCCTGATGGACGAGCCCTGCTCGGCGCTCGATCCCATCGCGACGGCCCGGATCGAGGAGCTGATCGGGGAGCTGCGCAGCCGCTACGCCATCGCGATCGTGACCCACAACATGCAGCAGGCGGCCCGCGTCTCCCAGCGCACGGCCTTCTTCCACCTGGGGGAGCTCGTCGAGTACGGTGCGACCGAGGAGATCTTCACGAGTCCCCGGCAGCAGCGCACGAGCGACTACATCACGGGTCGCTATGGATGATCGGAGGACGGGGTGACGCGGACCATCGAGCCGGTCCTGCACAACCTGCGCGAGCAGCTCCTGCGCATGGGGAGCTGCGCCGAGGCCATCCTCGCCAAGGCCCTGCGCGCCTACTTCGACGGCGACGAAGCGCTCGCCGGCGAGGTGGCCCGCGACGATCTCGAGATCGACCGCCTCGATCTCGAGATCGACGACCGGGTGCTGAAGGCCCTGGCGCTCCAGGCGCCCGTCGCCGCCGACCTGCGCGTCATCGTCGCGATCAAGATGATCGCGACGGATCTCGAGCGCGTGGGCGACCTGGCGCGCAACATCGCCAAGAGCGCCCTCCGCCGGACCCGCCCGTCCGTGGCGCCGGCCCCGGCGGGACTCGCCCAGCTGGCGGCGGACGTCCAGCGCATCCTGCGCCATTCCCTGGATGCCTTCAGCCACGGAGACGCCGCCGCCGCCCGCGCCGTCCTGGACGACGACGACCGCATCGACTCGGAGGAGGGGGAGTTCATCGCCGGCGCGATCGGAGCGATCCCGGCGCATCCGGAGCGCGCCTCCGAGGCGGTGGATTCGATCCTGATCGCCAAACACCTGGAGCGCATCGCGGACCACGCCACCAACATCGCCGAGGACGTGATCCTGGTGGCCGAGGCGCGCAACGTGAAGCACGCGGCGAAGCTCAGGTAGCCGCGCCCCCGGGCAGGGCTCCGGCCAGGAAGGCGTCGACGCGCTCCCACTGGCCCAGGAGCCAGGCGATCCGGGCCTCGCGCCCGGCGGGGATCTCGGCGCGCGGGACGCGCCAGAAGCGCACCCGCACCTTCTGGCCCAGGAGGCTCCCGGACCAGAGGTCCGTGAGGCTCGCGGCGCCCTCGAAGCCCGCGTGGGCGCAGAAGACGCAGTCCGCCCCGGGCGCGCCCTCCAGGCAGGCCAGGGGGCCCCCGACGCGGGGCGGCAGCACGCGCCGCAGGCGCTCGGCGCGGGCCAGGAAGGCCGGGTCGGCCCGCCGGCGCAGCCGGGCCAGCGCGCGCGCGCGCTTCTCGGGCGAGAAGCGCGTTCCCTCCGGATACAGGACCAGCGCCTCGGCGGGCCCGAGGCCCTCCGCCAGGCGGCGCACGCCCTCGACCTCGCGCTCGCTCTGCTCCGCCTCGCGGTCGACGAAGAAGTTCGGGAGGCGATTGCCCACGATGTCGAGGCAGGGATCGAAGAGGAGCTCGCGCTTCAGCACGTAGCGGAGCCGCGTGCCGTGCACCGCGGAGATCAGCACCACCGCGAGCAGCGTGTCGGCGACGCTCGCGTGGCGCGGGAAGAGGAGGAAGGGCGCCGGCGAGAGCGCCTCCGCTCCCTCGACCTCGAGTCGGAAGCCGAAGATGCGGGAGGCGCCCTCGAAGAGCGCGCGTCCCCAGGCGCACTGGAGGCGGAAGTTCCCGGCGAGGAAGCGCTCGCGCGAGGCCCAGGGCCCGACGCCGCTCGCGAGCCACAGGAGGAAGCTCGCCAGGATGCCCGCCGCCTCGCACTGGAGGTAGAGGGTCAGGAAGGCCCCGCCGCGCGTCGCCGCGCGCCGGCCGCCGCCGAGCAGGTCGAAGGCCGCGGCCAGCGGGATCCAGACGGGCGCCAGGAGCAGCGAGAGGAGCGCCGCGAGCAGGGCGCCGGGGATGGTGACGAGGCGCCGGGCCAGCGTCCGCATTCCGCCCCCTCCCTGCGGGCTCGCGCTCAATCCTCGCGCGTGAGCCGCTCGACCGCCTCGACGATATTCGAGGTGGGGAGCTGGCTCCCGAGCCGGTGCCAGACGGCGGCCATCTTCCCCGGCGGCTGCGGCCGGAAGACGAGGCCCTCGCTGAAGACGAGGGCGGCGGCCAGGGCCGCCGCCGCCGAGAGCCCGAGCGCCGCGGCGCGCGGGCGGCGCGGAAGCCGCGCGACGGCCCGCGCATAGAAGGCCGCGCCCGCCGGCGCGAGGGGGAGCAGGTAGGAGCCCTTCACCGCCACCAGCGAGGGAGCCCAGGCGGTGAAGCCCACGAACCCGGCCAGCCCCGCCAGCCAGAGGGCGACGAGGGGCGCGTCGTCGCTGCGCCCCCGGCTGCGGAGCGCCTGCCCGAGCGCCGCGCCGAACCCCAGCAGCATGAGCGCCGTCGGAACGAGGCCCAGGAGCACGAGGAGCCGGCCCGACCAGACGCGGTCGTGGTGGTAGGGCGTCGGGATCCGGTGGGCGAAGGCGTCGTACCAGATGGAGGCATAGGTGAGGCCCCAGACGTTGGTCATGGCGGGGTTGCGGCGCAGCTCGGAGGTCGAATCGCCGCGCACGTGGTAGATCGAGGGGCGCCAGAGCGCGGCGGGGGAGAGCCACAGGTAGTCGGTCGCGCGGCGCGGCCGCAGCACGTTGCGCTCCTCCTGGCTGCGGGTGGGCTCGTGCTCGCGCAGGATGGGGAGCGGCGTGCCGGTGAGGAGCAGGTTTCGCGCGTAGACGGGCAGGGCCAGGGCGCCGCCGACGAGCAGCAGGAGGAGGAGCGCGCGAAGCCCGCGCCGGCCCAGGTCCCTGCGCAGGAAGGGGACGGCGCAGGCCAGCGCGGCGAAGGCCCCGCTGTACTTGGTGGCCAGGGCGAGGCCGGCGAGGAGCCCCGCGAGGGCGGCCGGGCCCGCCCGCCGGGGGTCGCGCTGGAGCGCCAGGAGCGGGAGCAGCGCCGCCGCGGAGAGCGCGCCCGCGAGGGCCTCGTTCCCGATCATGACGAACGCCATCTGCTGGCAGGGGACGAAGAGCACCAGCGCGGTGGCGACCAGGGCCCCGGCGAAGTCCGCGCCGAGCCGGCGCAGCAGCCGGAAGGCCGCCAGGCCCGTCGCGAGGCCCGCCGCCGCCGAGAGCCCCTGGAGCCCCGCCCCGAGGGCCCGGGCGCCCAGGGGCTCGAGCGCCCTCCAGAGGGCGCTCGCCAGCAGGTGGTAGAGCGGCGGGTGGAAGGTGGACCAGCCCTCGAGGGGATGGGGCAGGCGCCCCTCGCGGGCCAGCGTGAGGAGGTAGCCGGCGTGGGCGCCCGCGTCGTAGCCGGAGAGCGGCGGGACCCGCCAGGCGTTCCAGCCGTACTGGGCCGCGGCGGCCAGGAAGAGGGCGCCGAGTGCGAGCCCCCGCGCGCGGCGTCCCAGCGCCGGGCTAGTCCAGGAAGACGGAAAGGCCGAAGAGAAGGAGATGGCTGTTGATCCCGATGTTGGGCCGGCGCGTCCCCGCGTTCGAGACGTGATGGTAGCGCCAGCCACAGCTCAGGGCGGCGCGCGGCGAGAAGAGCCAGTGCGCCCCGGCGCCCCCTTGCAGGAAGAAGTTGAAGCCGTCGTCCTGCTGGTCGAGATCGAAGTCGAGGCCGCCGATCCCCAGGGAGAGCTCCAGGAAGGGGACGAGGCGACCGCCCCGGAGCGCCGGCGGAAGCCAGTGGTAGCGGGTCAACAGGGCCGCGCTCCCGGCGATCCCGCTGCGCGGCTCCGCGTTGGCGAAGAGGCCGCCCTCGAGCCCGAGGGCCGGGCTCCCGGCGTACCAGGCGTCGCCGCCCAGGAGCCCTGCGGGCGCGAGCCAGAAGCTCGGGAGGAGCGCCGCGAAGGAGACCTCCTCGTTCTCGGTTCCGCCGGAGCCGAAGAGGTCGGCGCCGAGCCCGTAGCCCGCCGCGAGCCCCAGCGCCATGCGCCCGCGCGCGAAGGCGTCGGGCGCCTGGGCGGCCTCCGCGCCGGAGGGGCTCGGCGCGGCGCCCGCGAGCGCGGCGCAGAGCAGGACCCCTCGCAGCCCTGCCCGCAGCCCCATGGCTCCCCCCCCGGGTCCCGAGAGTCCCGGCTCCGTCTCTCTCCCGCAAGGCCGCCCCCGGCCCCTGGTTCGACGGGCGAAGCTCCCGCTGCCCCGAGGTCCGCGTGCGCCGAGTAGAATCCCGAGGTCCGGTCGGAGCGGAGGAGGAGCCCATGGCGATGGATGCGCTGACCCGGGCGGCGGCGGGTGCGCCGCCGGCCACGGACGCGGAGATCGACGTCTTCGACCTCTTCGACCGCGCCATGGGCGCCGACGAGTGCCGCGATCCCTATCCGGAGTTCGCCGCCCTGCGCCGCCAGGGTCCCGTGCACAAGCTCAAGCGCATGGAGGGATTCGCCGCGCTGCTCTTCGGGGACCGCGATGCCTACGCCGTTTGCAGCCACGAGGCCGTGTCGGAGGTGCTGCGCGACGGCAAGCGCTTCACCTCCACCCACCTCGCGAGCTCGATGGGCGTCGTGATGGGCCCCACCATCCTCGTGATGGACGAGCCGGAGCACGGGCGCTACCGCGGGCTCATCCAGCAGGCCTTCAGCCGCAAGGCCCTGGCGCGCTGGGAGCGGGATCTCGTGCGCCCGGTGGTGCACGGCCTCGTGGACCGCTTCGCCGGGCGCGGCCGCGCCGATCTCGTGCGCGAGCTCGCCTTCCCCTTCCCGGTGCAGGTGATCGCGGGGCTCCTGGGCCTCCCGGAGGGGGACCTCCCGCGGTTCCACCGCTGGGCGGTGGAGCTCATCAGCGTGGGCTTCGACCCGCCGCGCGGGCTGGCGGCCTCGCGGAGCCTGGCCGACTACCTGACGCCCCGGATCGCGGCGGCGCGCGAGGGAGCCGGCGAGGACCTGATCAGCCTGCTGGCCCGGGCCGAGCTCGACGGCAACCAGCTCGACGACGAGCACATCCTGGGCTTCCTGCGCCTGCTGCTCCCGGCCGGCGCGGAGACCACCTACCGCTCGTCCAGCAATCTCCTCTTCGGCCTCCTCACCCGCCCCGACCAGCTGGCGGCCCTGCGCGAGGATCGCTCCCTCATGGCCCAGGCCATCGAGGAGGGCCTGCGCTGGGAGGCGCCCCTCACCGGCATCAGCCGCATGTGCACCGTGGACACGGAGGTGTGCGGCGTGCCCATCCCGGCCGGCGTGGCCGTGCAGGTGATGCTGGGCGCCGCCAATCGCGACGAGTCGCGCTACGAGAGGCCCGACGAGTTCGACATCTTCCGGCCCCAGCGCCAGCACCTGGCCTTCGCCTTCGGACCCCACCGCTGCCTCGGGATGCACCTGGCGCGCATGGAGACGGAGGTGGCGCTGAACGCGGTCCTCGACCGCCTGCCCGGTCTGCGCCTCGACCCGGCCGCGGAGGACGTGCACATCACGGGCCGCGGCTTCCGCGCCCCGCGCAGCCTGCCCGTGCTCTTCGGCTAGGGGGCGCGGGCCGGGACCCCGGGGCCCGGTACCCTGTGGGCATGCGCAGGCGGGCCCTGGCGTGGCGGCTCTTCGCGAGCCTGGCTCTCGCTCTCGCGCTGGCCCCGCTGCGCGGCCCGGGCGCGCAGCCCCTTCTCGAGGAGCCCTCCTTCGACGAGCTCCCCCTCGAGGACGTCCTCGAGATCGTCATCCTCGAGCGCGAGCTCCTGGCCGTCGACGCCCGGGGAGGCGGGCAGACCCGGGTGCGCCTGCGCCTGGCCGAGCAGGTGCTCTGGACCGGCTCGCGCGGCAAGATCGCAGTGGCCCTCACCGACCAGCGCGCGCTGGCGGTGGCGACCGGCTCGGCGGCCTGGCAGGAGCTCGGCTGGCGGCGCGTGGAGCGGCCGCCGCAGCGCGCCCTGCTCGGTGACCGGGTGGCGGTCCTGGCCACCGGGGAGCGCGCCATCGGCTTCGACGGCGAGAGCGGCAATCTGGTGGAGGCCCACCTGGGCCCCGGGGAGCTCGTCCTCGACGCCCGCGCGGGGGCCAACGCCGCCGTGGTGGTGACGGATCGGCGCGCCCTGGGCCTCTCGCCGCGCCGGGGGGGCTTCTTCCCGGCCAGCCTCGGGGCAAAGGAGCAGCTCGCCTCGGTCACGGCCGGGGCGAACCTCGCCACCGTGACCACGGACCGCCGTCTCCTGATCTTCCGCGCCCCGAGCGGGAGCTGGGAGGAGCGCCGCCTCGATCTGCGCTGACGCAAGCCCGAAGGGCGCGCAGCGACGCGAAGCAGGGCGATCGGGTCGCGAGGATGGCCAGCCGGCACCCAGACAGGATCGCGGGGCGGGCGGGTGTGTTCTCGCGGAGCGACCGGTAATCCCACGGAACACGGTGTGCCGACGGGTCGAGGCGGCTCACGCGGGAGGCGAAGCGCGCGCTGCCCGGGTGCCACCGGGGAAGCGGAGCGAGAACACACCCGCCCGCCCCGCCCGCAGCGAGGCGCCCCGCGATCGCGCGCTACTCCAGGTAGCCCAGGGCCTCGAGGGTGCGCCGCGTCTGCTCGTCCACCTGGAGCTCCTCCCCCGGCCCCTGCGGCGCGGGCTCCGGGAGCGCCGCGTAGAAGGCCTCGAGCTCCGCGACGAGGGCCCCCAGCCGGGTGGCCTCCTTCCCGGCCAGGTCCCGCGTCTCCTCGGGATCGGCCGCCACCTGGTAGAGCTCGTGCTCGCCACGGCTGCTCCACAAGAGCTTGAAGGGGCCGCCGAACCAGGCGCGCCAGCCGCTCAGCGCCGTCGCGAGCGGCGAGACCTCGGCGAAGGTGGGCGGGCGCTCTTCCGGCTCCGCCCGGCCCTGGACCCCGGGCGGGGGCGGGAGACCGAGGCGCGCGAGCAGCATCGGCAGCAGGTCCGTGAGCTGGATGCGCTGGTCCTCGCGGCCCGGCGGCGCGCTGCCCCGGGGAGGCTTCACGAGCAGCGGGATCCGGAGCTCGCCCTGGTAGAGCGAGAGACCGTGTCCCCGCCGGCCCTCCTCGCCCAGCAGCTCCCCGTGGTCGGCCGTCACCACGATCCAGGCGGCGTCGTAGAGCCCGCGCGCGCGCAGGTGGTCGAGGAGGCGTCCCAGGTGCTGGTCCATGTAGCGGATCTCGCCGTCGTAGGTCGCGCGCACGTACTCGAGGGAGGGGTTCTCCGGCTCCGGGAACACGTACTGGCCCGGCGGCAGGAACTCCTGGGCCAGCCAGTCGGGATCGGAGTAGGGCCCGTGGGGGTCGTAGTAGTTGAGGAAGAGGAAGAAGCGCTCGCCGGCGTGCCCGTCGAGCCAGGCGATGGCCGCGTCGGTGACCTGGCGGGCCAGGCGCCCGGCGACCTCGGTGATCTCCGCGTCGTCGTAGTGCTGGAAGCCGGCGCCCAGGCCGAAGAGCCGCTTCATCCACGGACCGCCCACGACGGCCGCGGTCGCGTAGCCGGCGTCCCGCAGGATCCCGGCCAGGGTGGGCTGGTCCGCCGTCAGGGGACGGGCGCGCAGCCCGACGATGGCGGCCGGGCCGCTCACGGCCTGCGCCAGGCTCAGCCGTCCCTGCCGGTCGAGGCGGGCGCCATGGGACTTCGGGAACCTTCCGGTGAAGAGCGAGGCGTGGGAGGGGAGGGTCCAGGTGGAGGTGGTGGTGGCGTTCGTGTAGAGCACCGCGTCGGCGGCGAGCCGGTCGATCGCGGGGCTCGTCGGCCGCCCGTAGCCGTAGGCGCCCAGGTGGTCCGCCCGGGTCGTATCGAGGGTCACGAGGATCAGGTTGGGGCGCGCGGGCGGCGCGGGGGGGGCCGCCGCTGCGCCGTCGGGCGCGAGGAGCCCCCCGGCGAGCCCCGTTGCGAGCCCGAGGCACCAGCCAGGGATCCCGTGCCGCATGCCCCGCGCATCCTCGCGCATGGACGCGCGGCGGTCCAGCGCGGCCGCGCCCCCTCGCGCGGGGCTAGTCGAGACCCAACGCCCTCGCCAGCACGTGGTAGAGGTAGTTCTGCTCGCGCACGCCGCGCACGAGCTCCGCGCCCGGGCCGGTGGCGTAGACGGGGACGTCCTCGCCGCCGTGGGTCTCGCTGGCGAGGGGCACGGCGGCCTCCTGGAGGAAGCCCGGGTCGCGGGTCTCGACCCCGGAGAGGTCGGGCCGCCCGCCGGCCGGGCGCGCTGCGCTGGGCCGGTGGGGATAGCGCTTCGGGCCCTCCGGCTGCTCCGCCGAGGCACCCGGGTAGCCGGGGCCGTTCTGGTAGCCGAGCGTGGCATAGGGCAGGCCCAGGGCGTCCCGGGCGGGGCCCGGCGCGGGGGCGCCGCGCTCGTCGTTCGGCATCACGAGGCCGAGGATGTCGTTGCCGCGCCGGGGGTAGCCGGCCAGGGTCAGCACGTGGCTGTGGTCGGCGGTGACGAGCAGGAGGGTCTCGCCGGGGTCGCTCTTCTCCAGGGCCACGCGCACTGCGTTCGAGAGCTCGATGGCCTCGCCCAGGGCGCGGAAGGCGTTGCCGGCGTGGTGGGCGTGGTCGATGCGGCCGCCCTCCACCAGGAGGAGGAATCCCCGGGGATGGCGCGAGAGGATCGCGAGGGCGGCGGCGGTCATCTCCGAGAGGGAGGGCTCGCCGGCCGGGTCCCGCGCGCGGTCGGCCTCGAAGCTCAGGTGGCTGGGCTCGAAGAGGCCGAGCAGGTGGTCGGTGCGGGCGAGGTCGAGGCCCTCGAGCTGCGCGCGGCTCCACACGAAGGCCGCGCGCGGCCGGCGCGCCACCCACTCGGCGCTGAGGTCGCGCCCGTCCAGGCGCGCGCCGGTCTGGCCCGGGTGCTCCGGGTCCGGCGTCCCGCGCGGCAGGAACTGCGCGCGCCCGCCGCCGAGCGCCACCTCGAGGCCATCGCCGCCCGGGAACTCGACCAGCTGGCGGGCGAGGTCGGGGAAGCCCGCCGCCCGGGCCGCCTCGGGGAGCTGCGAGTCGTCCTCCCAGTCGCGCTCGGGGGAGTGGGCGTAGCAGGCGGCGGGGGTCGCGTGGGTGAGGCGCGTCGTGGTCACCACCCCCGTCGCGAGGCCGCGCGCCTCGGCCCGCTCGAAGAGCGTCTCGAGCTCGTGGCCCGCGACCCCGGCCGCGTCGCCGGGCGTCACCGACTCGTCCACCGAGAGCACACCCGCCCGGGTCTTCACGCCCGTCACCAGGGCCGTCATGGTGCCGGCGGAGTCGGGGACCTGCGCATCGGTGTTGTAGGTCTTGGCGAGCGCCGTGTACGGGAAGCGCTCGAAGGCGAGCCAGTTCTCCTCGCCCGGCTCGCCGCGCTGCTGACCCTCCCGGATGCGCGCCGCCGTGGCGGTGGCGACGCCCATGCCGTCGCCCACGAAGAGGATGGCGCTCCGGGCGCGGCGCGCGGGCGGGGTCTCGCGGGCGGCCCGGGCGGCGGCGCTCCGGCCGGCGGCGAACCAGGGGCTCTCGTGCTGCGGAGGCGGCGCCAGCTCCGGGCCGGCGCTCCGCCCCGGCGGGCCGCTCTGGCAGGTGGCCAGGGCCGTGGCCGCCGCCAGCCAGGGCCGGCGCGAGCGCCCACGCGTCGGGGTCGGGGTCGTCAATCGCTCCTCCTGGGGCCGCGCCCCCGGCAGAGACCCCGGGCCGCCAGCGCGCGGCGCGCGGAGCCGGCCCAGTTCCGGTGGGCGAGTGGGTTGGCGGGGCTCGGGTGCGGGATGCGCAGGAGCTCCACGCCGGCGTGGCCCAGCGCCGCGCCCGCGCGCGCCTCGGCGAAATTTCCGACGCCCACCACGAAGCGCGGCTCGAGGAGCTCCACGAGCCGGCGCAGGTGGCGGTCGCAGGGCGCGAAGAGGGCCTCGCGCTCGTCGGCGGGCAGCTTGTCGGGGGTGCGGTTGCGCCCGCTCGCCTCGAGGAAGAGCAGCGGGCAGTAGTTCGCGATGAAGCTCTGCGCGAAGAAGCGCTCGGGGCGGCCGTAGTGCTCGCGCAGGGCGCCCCAGACGCGCTCGCCGCTCACCTCCCGGCGCGGGCAGGCGAAGCCCTGCACCGGGCGGCGCGGGTGCTCGCGGGCCGGGCGGGTCACCGGCGCCTCGACGCCCAGCCAGCCGCGCACGCTCGCCACGTCGCCGAAGGGGACGCCCGTCTGGGCCATGCCGAAGGGCCCGGGATTCATGCCGAGGAACAGGATACGGCGCGGCGAGTCGCCGAAGCGGCGCAGGTAGAGGTCGTGGCTGCGGCGGGCATACTCGAGGGGGTTGTAGACGTGGGTCACGGGCGGCCCGAAGCGCAGTGGGGCGAGATCCCTGCACAGGCGGCGCGCGGCGGCTGCGAGCCCGGCGGCGATTCCCGTGGCCATGCCTGAAGATTCCCGAGCCCGTGCCGATGGATCAAGGGCCCGGCGCGGGCGACCGGGGGGTCGGGAGCCTAGAATCCGCGCTCGGGGGGCGCCGCGGCGCCTGGCAGCCCGGGGAGGCGATGGCGCTCGCCAGAGGCGACGAATTCCGGGTCGCGCTCGATGGGGTGGTCTTCGGACGCGGGCAGCGCCGGGTCTTCGAGGGCCTGAGCTGTGGGTTTCCCCGCGGGCAGATCAGCGTGGTCCTGGGCGGGAGCGGCTCCGGCAAGAGCACGCTCCTGCGCCTGATCGGGGGCCTCGAGCGGGCCGATTCCGGGAGCGTGCGGGTGGCAGGGGAGGACATCAGCCGCCTGACCGAGCGCGAGCTCTTCCGGACCCGGGCGCGGATCGGGATGCTCTTCCAGCACGGCGCTCTGCTCGACTCCCTCAGCGTCTTCGACAACGTGGCGCTTCCCCTGCGCGAGCACACCCAGCTCGCGGAGCCGGAGATCGCGGCAGAGGTGCGCCGGCGCCTGGCGGCCGTGGGCCTCCAGGACGCCGAGGCGCTCCTCCCGGGCCAGCTCTCGGGCGGCATGAACCGCCGCGCCGGCCTCGCGCGCGCCATCGTGACCGACCCGGAGATCGTGCTCTGCGACGAGCCCTTCTCGGGGCTCGACCCCGTGAACGTGCGCCGCATCGAGGCGCTCCTGGCGGAGCTGAACGAGCGCCTGGGCCTCACCCTGATCATCACCTCGCACCACATCCCCTCCTCCCTGCGCATGGCGCACCGGCTGGTCTTCCTGGTGGAGGGGACCGCGATCGCCGGCCCGCCCCGGGAGCTGCTCGAGAGCGACGACCCCCGGCTGGCGGGATTCCTGGCCGCCGAGCTCAGCGAGACCTGGGAGGGCGAGAACGGGCCGGGCCTGCACGCCGCCCTGGCGTCGCTCCCGGCCCGGCCGCGGGGGGCCGCGTGAGGGCGGCGATCGAAGTGCTCGGGCTCCGCAGCGTCGAACTGGTGGAGCAGCTCGGACGGCTGGCGACCTTCTGCGGCGAGATCGCGCGCACCCTGGCCCTGCCGCCCTACCGGGTGCGGAGGCTCGTGAACGAGGTGTTCGACGCCGGCGTGCTCTCCCTGGCGATCGTCTGCCTCTCCGGGGCCACCGTGGGGGCCGTGCTCGCCCTCCAGGGCTACAACTCCCTCACCACCTTCGGCGCCGAGGGCCAGCTCGGGGCGGTGGTGGGGCACACGCTGATCCGCGAGCTCGGGCCGGTGCTCACCGCGCTGCTCGTGACGGGTCGGGCCGGCTCGGCCATGGCGGCGGAGATCGCCTCCATGGTGCAGACCGATCAGCTGGACGGCCTGCGGATGATGTCCATCGACCCGGTGGACTTCGTCGTGGGCCCCAAGGCGCTGGCCATGCTGATCGTGATGCCGCTGCTGAACGCGCTCTTCATCGCCTTCGCGCTCTTCGGGGCCTACACCGTGGGCGTCGAGCTCCTGGGGCTCGACGGCGGCAGCTTCTTCACCAGCCTCGAGGGCAGCATCGACTTCGAGGACCACGTGGCCCAGAGCTTCACCAAGGCCGTGGTCTTCGGCTGGGTGGTGGGGCTCCTCGCCACCTACCGCGGCTACACGAGCGAGCCCACCTCGGCCGGGGTGAGCCGCGCCACCACCGGCACGGTCGTGGTGGGCTCCGTCTCGGTGCTGGTCCTCGACTACATCATCACGGCGCTCTGGGGGGTCTGATGCCATGCAGCCTTCACCCACTCGCGACCTCATGGTCGGGGCCTTCGTTCTGGTGGGCCTCGCCGCGGTGGCCTACCTCTCGATCCAGGTGGGCGGTCTCTCCTACAAGGGGCCCGGCGGCTTCCCCCTGGTGGCCACCTTCGACGAGGTCGGCGGCCTCAAGCCGCGCGCGCCCGTCGCCATCTCCGGCGTGACCGTGGGCCAGGTGAAATCCATCGAGCTCGACGCGAACCTGCGCGCGCGCGTGGTGCTGGACCTCGCTCCCGGCCTCGCGCTCCCCACCGACACCTCCGCCGCGATCCTGACCTCGGGGCTGCTGGGCGACCAGTTCGTCTCCCTGGAGCCCGGCGCCGAGGCGGAGCTCCTGGGCCCGGGCGAGGAGATCGAGCGCACCGAGAACGCGCTCTCCATCGAGCGGCTGATCGGGAAGTTCGTGAACGACGCCGGCCTGGGAGACAAGGGATGAGCCGCGCTGCGCAGACCGGCCCGGCGGCGGCCCTGCTCGCCCTGGGCCTCCTGCTGGCCGCCGGCCCGGCCCCGGCCGATTCCGACCTCCCCGTGCACGACCCCTGGGAAGGTGTCAATCGGAGCGTCTTCGCCTTCAACGAGGCCCTCGACCGCCACCTCCTCGAGCCCGTGGCCCGGGCCTGGGACTTCGTCGTGCCGGACCCGGTCGAGACGGCGCTCTCGAACCTGTTCGCGACGCTCCGCTTCCCGATCGTCTTCGGCAACGACGTGCTCCAGGCGAAGTTCGCCGCCGCCGGCGTGGACGTGGCGAGATTCCTCGTGAACGCCACGTTGGGCGTGGCCGGCCTCTTCGACCCGGCGACCCGGCTCGGGCTCGAGGCCAACGACGAGGACTTCGGCCAGACCCTCGCCGTGCTGGGCGTGCCCGAGGGCCCCTACTTCGTGATCCCGCTCTTCGGGCCCTCCACCGTGCGCGACACGGGAGGCCTCGTGGCGGATTCGGCCTCGGGGGTCTACTCCTACTTCGCCCCCTTCTGGGTGAGCTTCGCGGCCCGGGGGACGGACATCCTGAACGAGCGCTCGATCCACCTGGAGAGCCTCGCCGAGGAGCGCCGGCAGGCCTTCGACTTCTACGCCGCCACGCGCAATGCCTACCTCCAGAACCGCCGGGCCCGGGTCCGGGACGAGGTGCGCGGGGCGCAGCCGCCGCAGGACGGGGTCGACGAGGACCTCTACCATCTCGACGAGGACGGGGAGTAGAGCCATGCAGGCCCCCTTCGCCTCCTGCCTCGCGGCCCTGGCGCTCCTCGGCCTTGGCGCGGGGGCGCGGGCCGCGGAGAAGCCCGGCCCGCGCGGCGTGATCGAGGAGACCGTCAGCGCGGCCCTCGCGGTGTTGAAGGACGCGAAGCTCTCCAAGCAGGAGCGCCGCAGCCGGGTGCAGGAGATCGCCTACGCGCGCTTCGACTTCGGCACCATGTCGCGCCTGGTCCTGGCCCGGAACTGGAACCTCTTCTCGGAGGCGCAGCAGGGGGAGTTCGAGCGGGAGTTCAAGACCTTCCTGGCCCGCAGCTACGGGAGCCGCCTCGATGCCTACAACGAGCAGGAGGTGGAGATCGTGGGCGAGCAGGCGGAGCCGCGCGGCGACGTCACGATCCGCACCCGGATCCAGGGCGGCGACTTCGAGGGCGTCGCCATGGACTACCGCCTGCGCAGCCGCGGCGGCGAGTGGCGGGTGATCGACGTCGTGATCGAGGGCATCAGCCTGGTCTCCAACTACCGCGACCAGTTCAAGGAGATCCTGAGCCGCGGAGGACCCGACCAGCTCTTGCGGGAGCTGCGCGAGAAGAACGCGGCCCAGGAGACCTAGGCCCTCGCCCAGGCCAGGCCCCGCCTGCCTCCCTCAGGCGATCCGTACGTCGCCGGACCGGAAGGTCCCGAAGCCCAGCTCGAAGACCAGCCCGCCCGGCGCCCGCCCCGAGATCCGCACCCCTCCTGCGTGCACGCCGCGCTGGTGGTGGAAGGCGCAGAGCGTGGTGCGGTTCCACGGCTCGTCGGGCCCCCCCGCCGAGCGGAAGCGCACGTGGTGGCTCTGGAGGTTTCGCCGCCCGCTACAGGCGGGCACCGTGCAGCGGAAGCCGTCCCGCTCGCAGTCAGCAGTGTCCCGGAAGCGCGCCCCCGCCTCGAGCCAGCTCGCGATCGCGTGATCGAGCATGGGCTCGAGGCCCCCCATGCGCAGCAGCATGGCCAGAAAGAGGCGCGCGGCGCTGCGGGGCGCCGTGAAGTCCACCCGCGCGGGCTCCGCCTCCCGCAGCCGCCGCAGCGTCACCTGCTCCGCGTGCCCCACCTCCGTCTCAGACCCCGGCCCGGCGCGCAGGAGCGCCTCGGCCTGGAGCAGCGTGATCCGCCCCTCGCGGAACGCACTGGCCACCGCCGGCGCCCGGTGCTCGGCCCGCGCCAGGCGCACGAGGCGCCGGGCCGTCCGCGCCGAGAGGTCGAGGCGCTCCTCGACGTAGCGCTCGAGGCTCCCGAAGCCGAGCTCGCCCAGAAGCCTGCGGTCCACGATCTGGCGCAGGATCCGCCCCAGCTCGAAGTCGACCGCCTGGAGGAACGAAGTGGCCGCGCGGAGCCGACCGTCGAGCTCACTTGGGCTCGCCGCCTCGAGCCCCTCGAGGAGCTGCTCGAGCTCCGGGCAGGGCGCCGCCCCCGCTGGCTTCCAGCGCACGTGCGGGAAGGCCGCCGCGCACAGGCCGGGCTCGAGACCGCGGGGCTCCAACCGGCGCCGCTCCCGCCGGCCGTCCGTCCCGGAGCTGGCGGGCTCCTCCTCTCCAAGAGCCGCGCCCCCCACCGCCGAGGCGCACTCGGCGGCGATCGCCTCGGCGCACTCCCAGGTCGGAAGCTCCTCGCCCGCCATGCGGCGCGCGAGCTCGCAGGCCGCGGCCCACTTCGCCTCGAGCGGCGGGGGCGCCCGCAGCGTCACCCGCACGCTTTCCTCCTCCTCGCCCTTCGCCCCCTCGCGCGTTCCCGGGTCCGCCGCCGCGGCGTGGGCCGCGAGGATCGCCTCCACCGCGCGGACCGTGCGCCCGCGGAGCCACTCCACCGCCTCGGCCTCGGTCTCGGGCCAGAGCTCCGTGACCACGCGCCGGGCCGCAGTCCAGGAGACCTCGCCCGCGAGCACGGCGCGGCGCAGCACGGGGAGCCCCGCCAGGGCCCGGGCCACCCGGGCCCATTCCCGAAGGACCCGGGCTCCCGCGCCGAGCCGCTCGCGCGCGAAGTCGCCCGGCGAGCGGAAGCCCAGCGCCTCGTGGGCCCGGCGCGAGAGCAGCTCCGCCGCGAGCTCCCCCAGCACGGGCCGCACCCGGGCGCGCGTGGCCACGAGCTCGCGCAGCCGCGCATCGGCGTCGCGCCCGCGCAGGAAGGCGAGGGCGGCGGCCGAGGGCCGGCGCAGCGCCCCCGCGGCCGATCGGGCGGCGGCGCCTCCTCGTCCCAGAGCCCGTGCGCGCATGGGGGGCGCTCCTTCTCGGGACCAACGGGGTGCGTTTCATCATAGGCGAAAGTAAAACGTAAGTCAACCCTCGGCTGCCCCTCCACTCGTGGCTCATCCGGCGGCCCCGCCGCGTCCCCCGCCGGTCACGCTGGCGTGAACGGTCGGTCACCGCCCGCGAGTCGGCCGATCGCCCGGGCCGCACCAAACCTGGCTCTGCGCCGGGCACGCCCCTCGCATCCGCCGCCCGCGGTGGCCCTCGAGCTTCCGGCTCCTGCCCCGCTCGCTCGCCCTCATCGCGCGCATCGCGGGCCCCCCTACGCGCGCCGCCGCCCCGAGGAGACGGATCTCTACCGCGTGGTACACGAGCACCTCGAGACCTTCCTCGCGCGCGCCCGCGAGCGCGATCGCCCCGTGCCCCGCTTCGTGGAGCGGGAGCTCCGTGCCTACCTCGGGTGCGGGATCTTGGCCCACGGCTTCCTGCGCGTGCGCTGCGAGGCCTGCGGCCTTGACCGGGTGGTGGCCTTCTCGTGCAAGGGCCGCGGCTTCTGCCCCTCCTGCGGCGGCCGGCGGATGGCCGATACCGCCGCCCACCTGGTCGATCGGGTCCTCCCCGAGGTGGCCGTGCGCCAGTGGGTGCTCTCCCTCCCCTTCGCCCTGCGCTACCGCCTGGCGTACGACTCGCGCCTCGCGGGCGAGGTGCTCGGCCTCTTCGTGCGCGGCGTCTTCGCCTCGCTGCGCCGCCGCGCCCGCCACCGGTGGGGAGTCCGCCGCAGGCAATGCGGAGCCGTCACCTTCGTGCAGCGCTTTGGCGACGCCCTGAACCTGAACGTCCACTTCCACTCGCTTGTCCTCGACGGGGTCTACGAGACGGGCCCGGCCGGGTCCGTGCGCTTCCGCCCCCTCCCGCCGCCGGAGGACGCGGAGATCGAGCGGGTGGCTGCCCGGATCGCGCGCGACCTCCGCCAGCTCCTCCAGCGCCGCGGGCTCGGCCCCGAGGCCGATCCCTCGGAGGCCGATCCGCTCGGGGAGGACGAGCCGCTCCTCGCAGCGCTCTACGGGGCCTCGGTCTTTGGCCGGATCGCCACGGGCCCGCGGGCCGGGAGGCCCGTCCTGCGGCTCGGCGATCGCATCGACGCCGACGACCTCCCGGCTCTCCAGGGCCCGCGCTGCGCCAGCGTGGCCGGCGTGAGCCTCCACGCGAACGTGGCCGTCCCCGCGCGAGATCGGGCCCGCCTCGAGCGCCTGTGCCGCTACGTGGCGAGGCCGCCCGTGGCGACGGAGCGCCTCTCGCGACTGCCCGACGGGCGCCTTCTCTATCGCCTCAAGCACCGCTGGCGCGACGGCACGACCCACGTCCTCTTCGAGCCGGGGGAGCTCGTGGAGAGGCTCGCGGCCCTCGTCCCCCCGCCTCGGTTCCACCTCGTCCGCTATCACGGGATCCTTGGCCCCTGCGCGAGCGAGCGGGATCGGGTCGTTCCGGCTCTTCCGGCGGACCGAGATCGCACGCCCGTGCACCCGGTGCCTGCGGGACCAGGGGCGGCCTCCTCCGCCAACGGCAGCCCCGCAGCGCCCCGAGGCTCGCCGCGCGGGGGCCCGGGCGCCGACGGCCGGGAGGCTCCGAGCGAGCCCACTCCTCCCGCCAGAGACCCCAGCCGCGCGCGACGCCTCTCGTGGGCCGAGCTCATGAGGCGCGTCTTCGCGATCGATGTGCTCGAGTGCCCGCGCTGCGGCGGGCCGATGCGGATCCTGGCGGCGATCCATCCCCCCGACGTCACCCGCGCGATCCTGGAGTGCCTCGAGCTCCCCTCCCGAGCTCCACCCCCTCTGGCGCCGCGGCCCGACTCAGACGAGGACGGGTCCCTCGCGAGCGATCTCGCCGGGACCGCCGGCGGGTAGCCGAGAATCGCAAGCCGCGGCCGACCAGCACAAACCCATCCCACGGGTGGCGAGCGGCCCGTCCCAAGGGGCTGGTGCGCCCGCCGCCGAGCTGTGTCGCCACGCCGGCCGCCCGGCCTGCGGCCAGCCGCTTGAATCCCCCGCCAATACGGTCACCGAGGGCACTCCCATCCCCGGCTGACTTGACATAACGGGGGTTCTCGGACGTAGAAACGCCGCTTGAACGCCCTATCCGCGCGCGTTCACGCTCCCGCGAGATGACTTTGGCCGCGTCAAGAGCTTCACTAACTTTACCTACACCTACGACCACACCGGGGAGCGCGTGCGCAAGAGACAGGGCTCGGGGCTCATCGATCGGCTCTACGTCACGGAGGGCTTCGAGGTCGACCTCGGGGCGGCTGAGACCCACGAGATCCACCTCTTCCTGGCGGGGCGGCGGGTCGCCACGGCGAGCTTCCCGGGGAACGGGCTCAGCACGCCCGGCAGCCCGGCCGAGCCCCGCTACTACCACGCCGACTGGCTGGGGTCGAACGCGGTCGTGACGGACGCCGCGGGGGAGGTGATCCAGGAGACCTTCTTCGAGCCCTTCGGGAAGATCGTGGCGACCATCGGCGCGGACGCTACGGACTACCTCTTCACCGACCAGGAGCACGACGACGAGTCCGGGCTGATGTACTTCGGCGAGCGTTTCTACGACCCGGTCGTGGGACGATTTCTCGAGACGGACCCAGAGCTCATCGGTGCAATCGATGACTCCGCAACTATCTATCTCGAGGAGCTTTTTTCAGCCCGAAACGGATCTCGGATGGGAGAAAGGCAGGCTCGGCCCATTCAGCGAGAGACTCCCGCCCTGGTCAATCAATTCGACAGCGCGGCCCCTCCTGCAAGAGAGACCCTCGGCAGTTTTTTCAACTCTCGAAGTCCCAAAATGGAATCAACACGGCGCGCTGATTGGACGATGCGCGCGATGCGGCGCGGCATTACGTTTAGGATGCTTCAGCTTGATGCCTCGCAGAGCAATGCCTATGCCTATGCAACGAATCGCCCCACCACCCTCGTTGACGTCAACGGTAGCTTTGTGTTTGTCCCGCCCTTTGTTGTTTCGGTCTTCCAGCTCGCCGCGATTGGGGCCGCTGCGGGGTACGCCTATGAGCTGGGAACTGAATCTGCCGAGTTATTAACCACAGGTGATGAGCAGTACGATATCGACAAGTCCAATATCGCCAAGGCTGCCCTCCTGGGAGCACTAGCCCCATTAGCTGGTCCCTTGAGCGCTGCAACCTTTTGGGCTTACGTAACCGGTTTTTTTAGCGGAGGTTACGTACTCGAGAGTACCAAGTTCTCGAGCGGCCGGGCCTATTTCCTCGCACCGTCTCGCTCGGCTTCAATCCGCAGGGCGGATAGCTCCATCCCGAGATCGATCCATTCGTCCACGAGCGTGCGG
>Ga0187892_10001018_pt1 | contig 68359 bp, 60 predicted proteins | sample MA1701073metaG_FD_139345 | JGI IMG/M metagenome (GOLD analysis project Ga0187892, IMG submission 139345) | Bio-ooze microbial communities from a basaltic lava cave in the Kipuka Kanohina Cave System on the Island of Hawaii, USA - MA170107-3 metaG ... | reverse complement strand
TGCGCACGCGCCCGATGACGTACTCAACATCCTCCGGACTGGCGTCCGCCTTCATCCTGATGATCATCGCCCTCTCCCTTTCCCAGTGAGGTCCGTGGCGCTAGAAGCTCCGCACCGCATCGGTGATTGTCTCCACCTCGGCGTCGCTGAGCATGGCGTGGGACGGAACCGTCAGCACGGTGGCGGCAAAGTGCAGCGCGTTGGGGTAGAGGCGGTCGTCGTGCTGGCCGCGTCCGTTGAAGACGGGCTCCCGGTGCAGCGGCCGCGCGTAATGCACTTTCGCCTCGATCCCGGAGGCGGCCAGGTGCGCCGCCAATGCGTCGCGGCGGGGGCCGGCCACCACGAACTTGTGGTAGATGTGCACCGCCCCCGGGGTCTCCCGGGGCAGGACCAGGGCGTCGCGATCGGCCCACCGCTCACGGTAGTGGGCGGCGATCTCGCGGCGGCGGGCCAGCCAGGCAGCGTCGTGGTCCAGCTTGAAGTCCAGCACCGCGGCGGTGAGGGTGGGCATCAGGGAGTTGTGGCCCAGCTCCGCGAACAGCCCGTCCGGTGCTTTGCCGTGGTAGCGGAGGCGCCGCGTCCGGTCGGCGATCGCGTCGTCGTCGGTGAGCACCGCGCCCCCGCCTCCCGGCGCGCTGACCGTCTTGGTGGAGTTGAAGGAGAAGCCGCTGACCAGACCCAGCGAGCCCGCCGCCCGGCCGGCGAACGACGCCCCGATCGCCTGCGCCGCGTCCTCGATCAGGATCAGGTTGTGTGCGCGGGCGAAGGCCTCCCAACGGGCCGGATCGGACATCTGCCCGTAGAGGTGCACGACGACCACGGCGCGGGTACGGGAAGTCACCTGGCGCGCCGCGGCCTCCAGGTCCATGTTGTAGCTGCCGTCCACGTCAACGAAAACGGGGCGCGCCCCGGCCAGCGCGATCGCCGAGGCGGAGGAGACGAAGGAGAAGTCCGTCACCAGCACCTCGTCGCCTGGCCCCACCCCCGCCGCGGTCAGCGCATAGTGCAGCGCGTCGGTTCCGGAGTTGACGGCGACGGCGTGCCTGCGGCCGGCCAGCGCGGCCAGTCGGGCCTCGAGGGCGGTGACGGCCTTGCCCCCCACCACCTCCCCAGTCGCCAGCACGGCCTCGATGCGGGCGAGGATAGCGTCGCGGTGCGCGGTGAACTCGCGCCCGGCGCTGAACAGCGGGATCTTCGGCATGGGGTCCCCTCTCAGCTCCCTCTCGTCCTGCTATGGTGCACGCGGCCGGCTAGGCGCCGCGGGCGGCCCGCGCCGGCATCTTCCGCAGCCGGGTCAGGCTTGGGTTGTGTTCGCGGACGAACGCCACGTACTCGGCCAGGCCCTCCTCGAGAGCGTACCCAGGGGCGTAGCCGAGCAGGCGCCGCGCCTTGCTCACGTCCAGCGCGCCGCGCAGAGGACGAAACCCGCTCTCCTCCGACCGGGCGGTCACCGCGACGTCGGGGACGTGTCGGCGCAGGATCTCCACCGCCTCGGCCAGGCTGCGCCCCTCCCCCCGGGTGAGATTGAACTCCTGGCCGGCCGCCTCGGGCGCCAGGGCGGCCAGGGCCAACCCCTGCGCCAGGTCCTTCACGTAGGTGAAGTCGAGGTAGGTCGTCTCCGGATTGCTCACGGAGATCGGCTCCGCCCGCAGCGCGTTCTCGACGAAGATCTGCAGCACGCTGCGATTGTTGTTGGTCGGCCCGTAGACGGCGGACGGCCGGACGATGGCATAGGGCACGCCGTAGCGGCGCCCGTAGACCGTCGTCAAGATCTCGCTGGCCAGCTTCATGCCCCCGTAGATCTCCTTGGGGTCCTTCGGCGCGTCCTCGGGGATGGGGACGACCTTGAAGTCGCCGTAGATCATGCTCGAGGAGACGTAGACAAACTTGCGGATCGAGTCGACGTCACGCGAGACCTCGAGCAGGTTGAGCGTGCCCTGCACGATCGCCTCGAAGGCCTCCTCGGTCTCCTGGATGGCGGCGCCGGCGCTGCTCAGGGCGGCCAGGTGGATCACGTACTCAGGGCGGATGCGCTGAAAGTGCCGGCGCAAGGAATCGCGGTAGTAGACGCTGCCGCGCACCATCTCCGCGCCCCCGAGCAGGTGGGCCATCCGGTAGGCCACGTTCTCGCCGAATGTCGGCGACGTCCCCGCCGAGTAGTGGTTGAAGGAGTCGTAGGTCACGACCTCGTGTCCCGCGTCCAGCAGGGTCCGCGTCGTGTGGGATCCGATGAACCCGGCCCCGCCGGTGATCAGGATCCTGGCCATGCGTCACCGCCTTTTAGGGTTGGCATCGCCGGGGCGGCCTGGATGGACCGGGCCTCGGCGCTCTCGCCGACCAACTCGGCGAACAGGGACTCGTACTTCCGCACGCTTGCCTCGATATCGAACTCCCCCCGGCACCGCGCCATCGCCTCGCGCCCCATCTGACGACGCAGGGCCCCGTCGCGGACGACCTCCCGGAGCCGCGCCGTCAGCGCCGTCGTGTCCCCGAGGGGCACGATGTAGCCCGTCACACCCTCGATCAGCACGTCGCGTACCGAACCAGTGTCGTAGGCTACGGCGGCGCACCCCGCCATCCCCGCCTCGATCAGGACGCCCGGCAATCCCTCCGTGATGCTCGGCAGGACGAGGACGTCCGCGGCGGAGAGCAGGGCGGGCACGTCACGCCGCACCCCCAGCACATGCACGCGGCCGCCCAGCCCACGCGCCGCCGCCTCGCGCGCCAGCTCCCCCTGCAGCGGCCCCTCCCCCACGAAGACGAGCCGCAGCTCCGGGTGCGCGGGGGCGAGCTCCGCGAACGCGCGCAGGCTGACCAGGGGGTCCTTCTCCCAGGCTATACCCACTTGCATCAGGCAAATGTCGCCCGCGGCCAGCCCAAGGGCGCGCCGCGTTTCTGCGGCGACCGCGGGCGTGACGGCCAGGAAAGGACGGACGTCGCGACCGTTGCGGATCGTCACCAGCCGCGCCCGGCGTGGGTGAAAGGTCACCTCGACCTCGCGGCGGATCTCCTCCCCGACGCCCACGATGGCGTCCACCTGTTCGATGAGGAAGGCAAAGAGGCTGCGTTTCACCGGATGGTCGAGATGCGGGTGAATCGAGAGGATCTTGTTGTAGACGTAGGCCCGGGGCCGCCAAAACGGCTTTGCGGCCACGGCCAGCTTCAGGGCGGCCCCTCCGTGGCACTGCACCAGGTGGGGGCGCACAGTCCGCAGCGACCGCACCAAGCCACGCAGCGCGCGCGGCGTCGAGTCGGCGCCGCCCCTCAATACCGGCGTGCGCTCGGGCACGAGCCCGTCCGGGCCGGCCGGGCGGGCGGGCCAGATGTGCGGTGAGAAGCGCTCCCGGTCCAGGCGGTCGATCATCTGCACGGCGAAGGTCTCCGCCCCCCGCCGGTGGAGGCTGGTCAGGAGGTGCAGTGTGCGGATCGGGCCGTCGATCACGCCGCGCCTCCTGCCCTCACGGCGGCCCGCGGCGCAGATCCGTCCAGGTCGTACCCCAACGCCGACGCGGTCGTGCAGTACGCGCGGATGAGCGCCAGCTCCTCTGCCGTCAGCGCGGCCGTGCTGCGCGACGGTCGGAGGATCGGAGCGCCCATGCCCAGTTCCGCGCCGAGGAACGCGCTCAGCTCCCGCATCAGCGCCTCGCGCTCGCTGAACCAGCGCTCGTAGCGCAGCAGGAAAACATTGGGGCGGCCGAGGCAGGGGAGGATGCGCGCGGCGATGTAGTCGAACAGCAGCACCCTCCGCAGCGCTTCATCGCGGGTCGTGCGGAGGAGGTGCTCGTTCATCGACCGGTTGAACGCGGTGTCGTAGTTAAGGCCCTGGCTGAGCCGCTCGCCCGAGGTCTTGAAGGAGGCGATCGTCTCGACCGGATGGCGCAGACAAAGCACGAACTTCGTCTCCGGCAGCAGTTCCAGGAAGCGCCAGTACCCGGGCCACTTCACGCCCAGCAGGTAGTCGGGCTCCGTCGCCACCTCGAGCGGCTGCTGCCCCTCCCGCCACCAGCGCACCGCTCCCTCGGCGAGGAGGGCGGGCACGTCCAGCTTCCCCCGGCTCAAACCCCCGGTGTCGGCGATCTCCCGGCGGATCGCCCCGAACAGCGCAGCGGGCGCCAGGCGCATCCCGTCCCAGGGTTCCATCACGGTGACGCACCTGGGGGGTTGCCAGAGCATCGCGGCAGCCAGCGTGGTGCCGGAGCGCGGCGACCCACAGATGATGAAATCTCGCGCCCCTGGCGACGGGAGGGGCCGCGGGAGCGCATCGGGGTCGAGGGGCAGCGAGTGCAGAAACCCCTCCCAGCGGCGCCATCTCGGGTTCAGCCGCCGCAGCGGACGGGCGAGACGGCTCAGGCGCTGCCTCACCGTCACCATCGCGGCGCTCCCCGCTCGACCGGGACCGCGCCGGTCCGGCGGGCCACGGCTTCGGCGTACACTGCCTCCGTCCCGTGGACGAACTGGCCCACGCCGAAGCGGTCGCGTACCACCTCGCTCTCGCGGCGGGCGGCGTCGTTGAACCGCGGGAGTTCCTCCAGCACCCGGAGGACGGCTGCCGCGAACGTCTCTTCATCGCGCGCCGCGAAGATGACCGATTCGGGAGTCGCTGTTTCCCGGGTCACCGGCAGGTCCACGGAGACCACCGGGATGCCGGCGGCGGTCGCCTCGGCGATAACGAGCGTGAACCCCTCGAACCAGGAGGCGTAGACGAAGACATCCGCCCGCTGGAGCAGATCGAAGATGTCCTCGCGCAGGCCGAGGAAGTCGACGTGCTCGGCGACGCCCAGTTCCTCCGCCAGGTTCTCCAGGGACGCCCGCTCCGGACCGGGCCCCACCAGTTGCAGCCGGACGGTGGGGCGCTGCGCGAGGACATACGGCAGCATCCGAATGAGGAAATCCTGCCCCTTTGAGGGGACCAGACGCCCCACGCAGATGAGCGTGGGGTGGGGGCGGACGGGCCGACCGCCGTCGAGCGGTGGAAATTGCACCGCCCGGTAGACGACCTGGAAACGCCCCTCCGGTAGGGCCATGACGCGCATCGCCGTCTGCTTGACTGCTTCGGAGATGGCTATGAACCGCCAGGTCCCCCAGCGGCCCGTCGCGCTCTCCAAGCCCAGGCTGAGGCGATACTTCCACGGCCCCCGGTAGGCGCCGGAAGCGACGCGCTCCTGGACGTCCAGCGTGCTCACCAGGGAGGTGATGACGGGCAGGCGTAGCAGCCGGCCCACGGCGCGGCCGAGCAGGTTGGCCTCGAACAGATGCGTGTGGATGACATTGACACCCTCGGCGCGGACGAGGCGGAGCAGCCGGACCAGCTGCGGCAGGAATCCTCCCCCGCCCAGCCAGACCGTGGGCACGCCCGCAGCCTCGACCTCTTCGCGCAGCAGGGCCTTCGGGTGCTGGTAGGCTACGAGATGCCGCCACTGCGGGCTGCGATGCTGGAAGTAGAGCAGCAGCTGCCGCTGCGCTCCGCCCCCCAGCACGCCGAGGGAACTGATGACGTGCAGGACCGTGGGGAGGCCGTACTTTCTTGTGCTCACGCTTGTGCTCACGCCCACATCACCATGGTCGCGAGGGCCTGCCGGACGGCCGCGGCGACGCAGAGGAATGCCAGGATGTGGATCCGGGTCAGAATGGGCATCGGTTCGAGGCCGTGGGGCGAAATCTGAGGCTACGTTAGCTCCGGCAGCGGCGACAGGAGCGCAGCGCGCTGACCGCGCCACGCTCCTGTCTTTCTGCCGCTTCCCTCAAGGTGCCGCCGAGGCGACACCCTGAGACCTAGTGAGACCCTGCCGCGGGAACGGGGAGGATGGCTACCCCCGACTGGTTGACGCGAATTCGAAGCACGCGACTGACGCTGATCCGACCGGTGGCGCCGATCGCCTTGGCATAGACGTAGGCCCGGCCATACGGCCAGCTACTCAGGTTCAAGGTCGTCTGAGCAAGAGCGCCTGCGGGCGCCACGGTGGCCAGCTTCGTTCTTCCGGCCCAGAACTCCACGCTCGGGGCGTTCGACTCGGCACAGACGGTAACGGTGCCGCTCATCACGGCATCATCGGCGGCGCATCCCGGATAGGAGGCGCCATAGGCCATCTTCACGGAGGGCGGCTTCACCACCGCCCCGGCCGCGTCATTGTCCACGCGCCTGGCCCCGTAGGCCCCGTCGACCACCGCTCCCGCCGCACCAACCTGATCGAGGCGGTAGAGCGTGAAGTTCGCCGCTCGCTGCAGCCCCGTCTGTTCACGAAACCGGAGCCGCGCACCGGGGTGGGGGTGCCAGATGAAGCTGATCAGGGGGTTGGTCTCAAACTCCACCCGGCTGAACTGCACCCAGGGCAAATCGCTGCCGCAGGGATTGGAGGGAGTCTGCAGACAGGGAATCCATCGAACGGCCGTCGCTGTCCCGCGGATGAGCCCCATCTCATAGAGGACGTCGGAGGTGGATGTGAAGGTGTAGTCGGTAATGCTGACGCCAGCGCCTCCTTTGTTCTGGCCGTCGGCGAGAAAGTCGCTGAGGGCGAGACCCACCGTGTGATGCACGAACTGCGTCTCCGCGTTTCCGATCGCCCGCACCGCATACAGCTTCCGGGCCGTTGCGTAGGCGCCGACGTCTACGCCCCTCCCGTTGTTCCAGGTCAGCAGGTCGATCACGTCCTGGGCAGCGCCGGGATTCTGCCACCAGGAGAAGCCGGTGGACGCTGAATGCGTCGTGGCCCGGAGGATCCGGGGGAGCCGGTCCGGACTTGTAGGATTCGCGGAGGCGCCGTTCTCGCACCCCTTACAGTTCGGGTAGTGGATGCCGGCCGACAGCGTACCTGTGCTTCCGGCCAGGTGCGCGCCGACGATGTATGCTCCCACGCCGCCTTCTATCCAAATACCGGAGGAGCGAATCAGCCCAGACGCCGACGCCCCCCAACGCATTATCAACAGCCGGTCCAACCAGGCGTCGTTGGCGCCGGTGTCAGGGATTACCACGCCGGCGGTATCCAGCGCGCCCTCCAGGAAGACCGCATGGTAGACGGCATTCGTCGCCCGCGCCTGGTTGTAGACGACCGTGTCCTCGACGACGACGCCGTAGGAATCGTGGATCACCAGCCCGTTTCCCTGGCCATCCCGGATGACCACACGCTTGAGATAGCTGGTCCGGGAGTTGTTTTTCTGTCCGTGGAAGTGCACAGCATATCTCACCATGGGCTTGACCCGACCGTTGGCAAACATGCCCAGGTTCTTGGCGACCGGGGAGAAGCCCACCACCGCGAGATCCGCCAGCTGGACGACCGCCGAGTCCATGATCATCATGTGGGGACGATGGCTCAGGCTGGCCGCTTCAAAGACGATGTTTCGCGTGAGGTTCCCCACCGCCGGAGCCAGAGCCTCCGTCCAGGGTCGCTCCCAGGCGTCCGTCCAGGTGACGGTCTGCGTGGTGTGGGCCAAACCGAGCGGGGAACTGAGGGTGAACTTCCCTCCTCCCAGAACGGCTGAGATGGTGCGAACCTCATCCTGCGGATTAATCGCCTGCCCGGTGTTGCTCGGACCGATGACCACCTGATCGCCCACGGCCCATCCGGCGGCGAAGCGGCTATCCACGGTAATCTGGGTAGCCCCCACCGCCGCAGTCGCGGTGAGGGGGGACCACCCATCCCGAGACGGCCCGCGCGTCGTCACCTTGCCCTGCTCGATGACCCAGAGCCCTACGTCGGAGTCCAGCGGCATCATCGTGACGCCGCCGACATAGCTGGCCTCGTTGAGCACGAAGCGGATCCGCGCCGTGACGCCTGCGGGGATAGGGGATTGGGCGTTTCCATAGTCGAGGAGGCCTTCCACGATCAGGTTGCCTGACACCGTCAGCGTTGAGCTGGTCGTGCGGGAGGCCTGGAGGGTCCCCTCGACGGTGACCTTCCCGGCTTGCGCTGTCCCTTCGACCGTCACCGTGTGACCTGCCAGCACCGTGACGTGCTGTGTCGTCGGGACGCACGCGCACGACCATGTGGCAACATTGCCCCAAGACCCCGTCGTTTTTGAGGAAATCGCCCCGGCCGGAGGAGGCACGGGAGGGCTGGGGGTCACGGTGGGCACGGGCCGCCCAGTCGGCGTGGGTCGCGGTCCCGGCTTGGCGGCGATCGTTGCGTGCGGGAGAGCGGGGATGATCAGGAGCACTGCAAGAACGACTGCGAACAGCGAGGCCCTGCGGCGAGCAGGTTCGGGCATTGTCGATGCTCCTCTCGGTAACCCGGCTGACCACGGCGTGCAAGCCGCGGTCCCGTGGCTTTGCGTCCCGAGATCACTCCCGGTTTGCTATTTCGTGGAGCCCAGTCGGCCCGACTAGGTACCTTGCCTATGTGCCCTCCCGATACTCATCCCAGACATAACTTCTTGTAACTATTCGGTCGTGATCTGGTCAATCGCCAGGGCGTTCACCCCCCCCCCGGGTCGCGTAGCTCCGCCAATGCTAGGCCCAGAGAAGACCCGCTCCCGCCGAAAAAGGCGGCAATCCACCGGGCGAAACGCGCCCGGGCTGAGGCTCGGGGTTCGCTAGCCGGAGACCTCCTCGAGGTCGACGATGTCAACCTCGACGGAGGCCACCGTTTGCAACAGGGTCAGCAGGACACGGACGCGCTGCGCCCGCGATGCCGGTCGCTCCAGGACGCCCACAAACCCGGAGAACGGCCCTTCCTTGATCCGGACCGCCGTCCCCGGACTGAGGGTGGGCTCCCAGGCGATGACGTCATCGCGCTGGCAGCGGGCCTTCAGGATGTCGATCGCCTGATCGGGGACGGGCACGGGCACCTCTCCGGTACCCACGATGCGCCGCACTCCAGGCGTCCAGCGCACCTTGTACCAGTCTTCAGCCTCCAGCGACATGCGCACGAAGAGGTACGAGGGGAAGAGCGGCTCGATATGGTGTACCTTCTGCCCGCGCCGCCGGCGGAGCGATTCGAGCTTGGGAAAGAAGACCGGTACGTCCGCCCGCTGCGCGAGCCAGGCCAACACCTGGTCCTCGCGGCGCGGCTTGGTCTGTATCGCGTACCAGGAGTCGAGTGCCATCGCCTCGTCCGCCCCTCGGGGCGCTACCCCCTCACCGCCTCCCGAGGGTTCATGCGGTTCATCACGACCCCCAGGATCTTGACGTTTACGCGCTCGAATCGCCGTCGGACCTCCACCTGCCCCTGGCGCCCCGCACCTTCGGCGGGCACGACCAGGATCACCCCATCGGTCGCGCGGGCGATGTGCAGCGCGTCAGGGTACCGCAGCGCCGGAGGCGTGTCCATGATCGCGAATTCGTAGCTCCCCCTGATCTGGTCGAGGATGGCCCCGAGGAGCTGCGGCTGCATCAGCGCCGCGGGTGAGCCCTCTGCCGCCCCGGCCGGCAGTAGGTACAGGTTCGAGGTCTTGGAGGCCCGGATGGCCTCCTTGACCTGGGCCTTCTTGGTCAGGATCTCGGCCAGCCCCGGACTCTGCGGGACGTTGAAGGGCACGTGCAGGACCGGAGCGCGGACGTTCCCGTCCACCAAGAGCGTCCGCCGGCCGGCCGTCGCCATCGTCAACGCCAGGTTCAAGGCCGTGGTCGAGGTTCCAGCGCCAGGCTGCGCGGACGTGACGCAGATGGTGTTTATGTCCCGCCCGCCATCCGTCCCGTTGCGCAGGAGGAGGCTGGTCGTGAGCAGCCCAAACGCCTCCACGAAGGGAGTGCCGGGCCCGAACCGGGACACTGTGGCAAACTTGCCGTTCGTACCCATGAGACTGCCTCCTCAGCGAATCGCCTGGACCAGCCGGCTCGACAGCGTGTCGATGCCACTCCCCAGGCGGTGGAGTACGGATACTGCGGCCCCTCCGTCCAGCAGAGGCTGCGTCGCAGTTCGGGCGACCACCACCGAGCCGCCCACCACCACCATCAAGACGACCCCGATGAGTAGCGCGGTGCCCGTGGGAGCCACGCGCGGCGGCGCCATGTCCGGGACCTCCGCCAGGACCGGCGCGCCCAGCGTGCGCTCGGCGTCGCGCGTCCCGCGGATTCGGTCGTCGGAGGTTTCCAGGAAGATCGCCGCCATCATGCCAAGCAGCAGGCCGGCCAGCGCGCCGATGCCAGTGCGCAGAGGCAACCCTCGCCCTTCCGGTGCGAAGGGAAGGCTGGCCGCCTCCGCAATCGTCACGCCCGCCGGCTGGAAAGCCGCTTCCTGCTCACGGAGCAGGGCTTCCGTGCGCTTGTCCGACAGATCGCCGTAGAGCTCGTCCAGGATCCCGTTCTCCCGGATGAGACCCTGCAGTTCCCGCTCAACTCCCGTCAGCCTCGACAGCTGCGACCGATAGAAGCCTCGGCTGGCCCCCAGGGCGCCAAGCCGGGCCCGCGCCGCCGCCCGATCGATCTCCAGCGTGACCATCGTGCTGACCAGGTTGTCGTAGGTCGGGTTCACCTGGGACTGCTGTCTGCCCAGGATCGTCCGCGCCTCCGTCGTCAGGCGCGCCTTGAGGGCGGCCACCTCGCTCTCCAGCTGCACCATCTTGGGATGCAGCGGCGTGTACCGCTGCGAGAGCTCGGCCCGGTCAATCTCCAGCTTGGTCAAGGCCGACTGCACCTGCTGGAAGACCGGGCTGTTTTCGAGATCCGTGACGGTCGTTCGCGTCAGGGGCTCCTTGGCCAGGCGCTGCGCGGCCTGTGCGAGCTTGGCCTCGATCTCACGCAACTCCAGGCGGGTACTCTGCTGATCGGTCTCGACGGCGGCGGCCTGGGTCGACGCTGAGGAGATGAATTGGGTCAGGTCGACGAACCCGTTGCGCTGCTTGTAGGCGGCGATCGCCCGGTCCGAGGCCTCGAGGCGCGCGCGGGTCTCCGCCAGCTGCCGCTCGATGAAGAGCCGGATTTCGCGAGCGTTGCGCTGGTTGACGTCGCGGTAGAAGGCAATGAACTGCTGCGCGGACGCGTTGGCCAGCTTCTGCGCCATCTCCCGGTCGGTGGAGGTGCCCTTGAGCATCACGAGATCGGTGCCGTTCACGTCCTCGGCCGATAGTGCTTTGCGCACGTCGTTCACCTTAAGCCCGAGGACCTTCGCCACGCGCTCGGCCACGGCCGTGCTGGAGGCCAGCCGAACGATGTCGTTGGTGACCGCGGCCGTATTGCGACCCCCGCCGGACGACGGCGATCCTCCTGACGCCGACCCTCCCGGCACGGAGGAGATCGGCGCCGTGAACGGCAGCGACGTGACCAGCAGGGTCGAGGCGGTCGAGTACTTCGTCGGCTGCGTGCTCGTCCGCCAGTAGATGCCACCTGCGATCACGACGGTCAGCAGAGCGACGAGCCAGAGCCGTTTGACCACGGCCCGGTAGTATTGGCGAAGCTCCACACCCTGTCCGGTCATCTCACCAGCCCCCTGTTCTCTAGAACCCAAACAGCCCGAGGATTAAGCCCGCTCCCGAGAGGTACTGGAGGATCTCTTGCCAGGTCAATCCCCCGCGCTCCGGGACGTAGACGATGTCGGCATGCTGCAGCACGATGTTCTGCGACTGGTCGGCTTTGTCGATGACCTTCCACAGATCCACGGTGGCGGCGAGGACGCGCTTGCCGTCCTCGGTCTGTCGGACGATCCTGACCTGGTTGAGCGCCGCCTTCGCTGCAGGCCCGCCGGCGGCAAAGACGGCGTCGAGCACGCGCGCGCCCTCCTTGAGGTCGAAGACCCCCGGGTTCTTCACCGTGCCCCAGACGAGCATGCGGTTGAGGAACTCGGGGACCATGATGATGTCCCCGCCCTCCAGTGGGAGGTTGGCGCTGGTGTCACCCTTGACGATCAGGCGGTCCAGGTCGAGGGGGATCGTCAGATTCGTGGCCCGCCGGATCAGGGAGGCCTTCTTCAGGTTGGCCTTCGCCGTCAGACCGCCGGCCTCGGAAATGACCTCCATCACCGTCCAGCCCGGTTTGATCTGGAAGGACCCGGGGTTCTTGACCTCCCCCACCAGGTAGACGAAGAACTTAACGGCATCCTCGCGCGCCTTCGACACGGTCACCGAGACGACCGGCGCCTTGAGGTACGGCTTCAGGGCGAGCGCGATCTTCTCGGCCGCCTGGGCCGTCGTCATCCCGGCGACCAGGAGCTCGCCGATAAGAGGAAGGGTGATCTTCCCGTCGGGCCGCACCGTCACCGAGCGGGAAAGATCAGACTCCCCAAAGACGCTGATGTCCAGCTCGTCCAGAGGCCCCAGGACGTAGCTAGCGGCCTGCGGCGTTGGAGGCTGCTGCGCCGCGACCGGAGCCCCGGGAACCAGACCCACGACCAAGATCAGGGCCGTGACCATCGCTATGGCCACCGCAGCCCTGTGAAGAAGACCTCGATCTGCCTTCACTCACGCCACCTCCTGTCCAGCGAACCGCGAACGTTCGGCAATCACGGGGCCCGGCTACCTGTCCCTGCCGGGACCCCTGTCGAGAGGCAAGCGGGAAGGGTCCCCCTGTCCGTCCAGCCTTGCCGATCGAAGGATGTAGAACAGCTCACGGTCCCCGTTAAGGCCCCGGGCGAAGTACAGCCCGACCATGAGGTACTCTTCGCCGTGGTAGCGCACAAAGCGTTGTCCGCGCTCCACGAAGACGGCGGAACACTCTCGCGCATGAGCGTTCAAATGACGGGGCTCGAGCACGTCCCCTCCCACGCTGAGAGAAGGCTTTGGCATTCCCATGCGGAATTGATTGCAGTGTAGGTTGCCGCCCAAAGCCCGTCCATCCTTCGATAGACGTAATGCGCGTGACAAAAGGGCAGATGGCCGTCGCGTCGAGAGGGTGCGGCTTCTGGCCATTCGGGTTTTTCCGAGGAAGGCTGCTCTTCCGGGTGATGTGCACCGGGGAGTGATGCCGGCCGCCTTGAACCCTGCGTGATCGCGCACCGTTGAGTATCATGGAGAGCGCACATGCTGAATCATTGGAGGAGGAGATGGCGCCTCGCCATGCCCGTCTGCTCACCCGCCTGATCTGGGCCGTTCTGGGGGTCACAATCGCCCTCGGCCAGGCGGGATGGGCGCAATCAGCCGCGCCAGTGATGAATCCGCAGGTGGTCTGGGTGTCCGAGCAATACCATTCCGGCGGCGCATATACGGCCATTCAGGCGGCGCCGGATGGCCGTGTCTACCTCGGGACGACGACCTATGGGGCATTTGCGCACCTGCTCGTCCTGCCGGCGGGAGGACGCGACTTCCAGCACATCGCGGACATGGGTGTGGCCACCGGGGAGCGCACCCCCGGCGACAACGCGCAGGCCAAGATCCACACCAAACCGGCGATAGGGCCGGATGGCCGGGTGTGGTTCGCCACGAAGTCGGGCGAGAGGGCCACAGAAGCGGCCCAGGGGGCCTATCCGGGCGGGCACCTCCTTTCCTACGATCCCCAGACCGGGCGAGTCACCGACTACGGCATCCCCCGCCCCCGCCAGAGCATCATCGCCGTCGGCGTCGATCGCCAGCGCAACATCGTCTACGCCCTCACCGATCCGGAGATCCACCTGATCACGTTCGACCCGCGCACCCGGACGTTCGCGGATAAGGGCGCGCTCGCGACGGGGCTTCGCCAGCCGACGCGCTACCTCGTCACCCTGGCCAACGGCGATGTCTACCACACGCTCGGGGCGGATGCAATCATGCGTTACCAAGCCGCCTCGGGGCGGATCGAGCGGCTCTCGCTGCAGTTCTCGGGTCGTGGGAGCTTCGAGGTGCCCTACGCGCTCGCCCCCAGCACCGACGGTACCCGTTTCTATGGGGTCGGCGAGGCGAGCGGGCAGGTCTATACCTTCACCCCGGGCGACCGCACCGTGTCCGTGCAGCTGCACGGCGCCGCCGCGGGCTCGGGGGGCAATCATTACACGATGACGGCCGCGCCGGATGGCAGCGTCTACTACACAGCGACCTACGGCCGCCGCTCCACCCTTGTCATCCTCCGCCTCTCCCGCTCCGGGACGCCGGAAGTGGTGGGGCAGGTTGGGGCGCTGCCGCCCCCACCCCAGCCGGTGCGGCGGGGAGAAGCGGCATTCTACGTGCAGGGCTCCACCGCCGGCCCGGACGGGACGCTCTACGTCATGCTCGCCTACCCGTTGCGCGTCCTCGTCTTCCCCCGTCTGGCCGCCGCGAGATGACGACGTGGCCCCGGGCGCTCGCCGCCGCGGCGATTGTGGCGCTGCTCGTGGCGATCTCCGCCCCCGGCCCCTTGCCCACGCGCGTCAGCCCGGGAGCCGCCGCGCCGCAGCTCAAGCGCATCGCCTTTCTCGTCGAGAGCTGGTACCCCGCCTCGCACGCGGACGTGATCGGCAGCCGCTTCCTGGAGGGCTACCGCCTGGGGGGACGGACCTATCCGGCGCCGCTGGGCATCGCCAGCGTCTACACGGAGAGCCCGCGCGCAAGCGATCAGACGCGCACCCTGGCCGCCCGCTACGGGTTCAGGGTCGCCGCGTCGGTGGCCGACGCTCTGCTGGAAGATCCCCGGGCCGCCCGACCGCGCTTGATGGTGGATGGGATCCTCATCGCCACGCGCGAGGATCCTCCCCGCAGTGGGGAGCTCCCCAGCCCGACACCCAGGCTGAGGCTCTTCCGCGAGGTCCTGCGGATCCTGGAGCAGACGGGGGAGCGTGTCCCCGTCTTCATCGACAAGATGCTGGCCGCAAACTGGGCCGACGCGCAGACGATCGTCGCCGAAGCCTCGCGCCGGGGTATCCCGTTAATGGCGGGGTCGGTCCTTCCCTATACCCCCTTCGATCGCCCCGTTCGAACCGGGAAAGTCGATGCCGCCGTTGCCCTCACCTCAGCCCCTTACTGGGCGTTTGCGTTCCACACAGCTGAGTTTCTTCAGGGGTTTCTCGAACAGCGCGGAACCCGGGAAACCGGGATAGCGTCCATCCGCGACGTGGGAGCGTCCTACCCCGCGCTGCCCGACCGGGACCGATGGGGAGGACGTCTCTTTGATGCCCTTTTGGGCGGGGAAGGGCGATGGGGGCCGGCGAGGGGGCAGGATCCCGTCGTTTTGCTGATCCAGTACGTCGATGGGACCCGCGCCGTCCTGGCGATCCTCCCTCGTGGTGCTACTGAGAACGAATTTCTGCTGGGCGCGCAGTACCCCGGGGGCGGGACGAGCACCGGCGGTCTTCAGCTGCAGCAGGCCCCCTTCGACCATTTCAGCCACCTGGTGCACGCGCTGGCGGAGTTCTACAGGACAGGTCGTCCGGTTGTGCCTGTTGAGCGGGCGCTCCTGACGACGGGGATCGTGCTGCTAGGACAGGCTTCCCGCGACTCGGGTGGCCGGGCGATCTCCTCACCCGGCCTGGCAGTCACCTACCAGGTCAGCCCCCGCCCCTGACCTGAGCGCTCCTCAGCGGCCGACGGCCTGACTCGCTCTCGCCTCTCCGGCGTCCTCCGGTGAGAGATAGCCGAGCCCCTCCAGGGCGCGCACGATCCGGTCCAGGCTCTCCTCGGGCGTCTCCCGGTGCGTCTCGACGACGACCTCCGGGTTCGCTGGCTCCTCGTAGGGGTCGGAGACGCCGGTGAAGTTGGCAATCTCACCCGCCAGCGCCTTGCGGTAGAGCCCTTTCACGTCGCGCTCGGCCAGCACGGGGAGAGGGCAGGCGGCGTAGACTTCGACGAAGCGCCCCAGGCACATCATCCGCACCTCGTCCCGGACCGCGGCGTACGGCGAGATCGCCGCCGCGATGGCCACCACCCCGTTGCGGCTGAGGAGGTGGCAGACGAAGCCGATCCGCCGGATGTTGGTGTCCCTGTCCTCCTTGCTGAATCCCAGACCCTTGCTGAGGTGGGTCCGCACCAGATCCCCGTCGAGGACCTCGACCGCCCGCCCGCGCCGGCGCAGGAGCTCCTCCAGCCTCCGGGCCAGCGTGGTCTTTCCCGCCCCGGAGAGCCCGGTGAACCAGACCACGAACCCGTCGCCGCCGCGGGCCATCGATCCCTCCTCAGCCCCGCAGGGCGAAATCGAGGATGCGGTCCATCCCCGGGGCCGGCGCGACGCCCAGCTGATGCAGAACGGTCGGGCCGATGTCGGTGATCCGGGCGCCTTCGACCAAACCCGCGCCGGGATTGCGCGGGTCGGCGCAGATGAACATGCCGTACTGGGCGTGGTTGGCGTCATCCGGTCCGGTGTCGTTCTCGAAGGTATGCACGCCGTCGAAGCCGACGCTGCCGACCGCCCGCCAGTAGAGGTCGCCGAAGTAGACGATCAGGTCCGGCGGGATGCCGCGCACCTGACGGTAGATCTCCTGCGGCCTGAAGGCGACGGTGCCGATGGGGCGCCCCGAGGGGTCGGGCAGCGCTTCCAGCTTCCGCGCAAGTTCCTCGCGCACCGCCTCGTACTCGCCGGGCTTCACGATGCCGTGGGGCTCCCGCCCTTCCACGTTGATGAAGACGCGTCCGTAGTAGCCGCCCCCACCCCAGGCCCGCGTCCGCCCCCAGTCGACCTCGCACTTCTCCAGGGGCGTCAGGCCGCGCGGCTGCTCCTTGAGGACGAGATAGCCCTCGCGAATCAGCCACTGGTTGAGGCAGATCCCGCCATCCATCTTCTTGGCGCCATGGTCGGAGAGCACCCAGACGATCGTGTCGTCGCCCGCCATGGCCAGCAGGCGGCCGATGCGATCGTCGAGCGTCTTGTAGTAGTTCAAAATCGCGTCGGCGTAGCGGTTGCCCGGTTCGTGCTTGCGGTGGGTCGGATCGTGGAACTTCCACATCCCATGGTGGATGCGGTCCACACCGATCTCGACGAACATGAAGAAGTCCCAGGGCTTTGTCTGCATGAAGTGCTCGACGACGGTGAACCGCTTCTCCGTCATCTCGTCGATCTGGCGCAGCAGGTCGGCCTTGTTCTCGGTGCGGAACTTCGGCACGTCCACCAAGTACTGGCCGACCAGGCCCTGGATCTCCTGCGCCACCGAGCCGGGATAGGTGTAGGGCCTATCGGTGGAGGGGGTAAGGAAGCACCCCACCGCCACCCCGTTGACCGGGCGGGGCGGGTAGGCGGGAGGGACGCCGATGGTGACGACCTCTCGGCCCGCCTGCGACAGGACGTCCCAGACCAGCGGCTCGCGCACGGACGCCGCCGTGGCGATGGTCATCCGCTCATAGGAATGGTCCGGCCGGTTGTGAAACCCGTAGATGCCCAGCTCCCCGGGGTCTTTGCTGCTCATCATCGAGGCCCAGGCCGGGACGGTGATGCAGGGGATGATGCTCTCCAGCCGTCCGTAGGTGCCCCCGCTCCAGAGCCGCTGCAGGCTCGGGAGCTGGTCGCGCCACCGGTCAAAGACGAGCGACGGCTCCGCGCAGTCGAGGCCGATGACCAGGACTTTGCGCTTGCCGTTGCTCCCCGCACCTCCGCCGCGCACTTGCGGGACGCCCCCCGGCTCCCCCACGCTCGCGGCGGGCTGGGCGCGCAGCCCCTCGTCCTCGAGGTCCGACCCTAGGGCCCGGCGCAGGCCGTCCATGAGCACGCGGGCGACCTCCGGCCGCGTGAACTCCTCCGGGAGCATCTCCCCCTGCTCCAGCATCTGGCGGACCCGGGTCCCGCTGAAGGTCACGTGGTGGGACTCGTCGTGGGGACAGGTCTTGCTGGAGACGATCCCGCCGCACTTGCGGCAGTAGAAGGTGTTGTCGAAGAAGAGCGGCGTGATCCCCAGCTCGTCGGCGGCGAAGGTGCCGAAGATCTTCTGGGCATCGTACGGTCCGTAGAAACTCCCCACCCCGGCGTGATCGCGCCCCACGATGAAGTGGGTGCATCCGTAGTTCTTGCGGCAGAGCGCGTGGAAGATCGCTTCGCGCGGCCCAGCGTAGCGCATGGCGGCGGGAAAGACGCCTAGCACCACCCGCTCGGGCGGGTAGTAATCCCGCAGCAGCGCCTCGTAACTGGCCATCCGAACGTCGGCGGGAATGTCGTCCAGCTTCGTCTCCCCCACGAGCGGGTGCAGGAAGAGCCCGTCGACGAGCTCCAGGGCGGTCTTCTGGATGTACTCGTGGGACCGGTGGATGGGATTGCGGGTCTGGAACCCCACGACGGTCTGCCAGCCGCGCATGCTGAACATCCGGCGCGTCTGGGCGGGATCGTGTCGAAACTCGGGGAAGAGGGCGTCCGCCGGGCGGTTGAGGAGCCAGATCTCTCCACCCAGGGCGACCTCGCCCTGCGCCGCTACCCGCGCCACGCCGGGGTGCCGGGTGTCCGCGGTGCCGTACACGCGCGTGACCTCACGCTCCTTGTCGTAGACGAAGCGATCCGCGAGCTGCAAGATGCCCAGAACCCGATCGGTCTGCGGCCCCGCGGCGGGACCGTTCGCAGAGGAGGCGAGGAGGGCGATCTCCTCCCCTTCGCGGAGCGAGTCGGCCTGCTCCCTGGTGACCGTCAGGGTGATGGGGATGGTCCAGATGAGCCCATTGGCCAGGCGCATCTCTTCGACGACGGCGCGGTAGTCCGCCGGGCCCATGAAGCCGCTCAGCGGGCTGAGGCCGCCGACGGCGAGCAGCTCGAGATCGGAGGTCGCTGCCGGGGAGAGCACCACACGCTTGAGCCCGGGGGCTTGATCGAGCATGGCGTCCCTCAGCGCCCCGCGGAGGATCCGGTCCACAAGGGTCCCTCCATGAGGCAGGCCAGACCTGGCGATCACTGTTCCACCCGCCCTCTCTCCCGCGATCGAAACAGACGGAATCTCATCATAGACGCCCCAGGCGCCGGGTGCGAACGCTCGAGGCCTGTTGGGTGTGGAGTCACCAGCCAGTCTATGGGGGCAATCGAGGAGCGTCGATACCCCAAATGGACGATCGTCCCACTCAAACGGTTGATCAGCGCGGTTCAGACGAGAGAGCGGGCCTCAGTCGATTAACCCTTTGCGAAGGACGTAGGCCACGGCCTGCGTCCGGTTGCGAACCCCCAGTTTGCGAAGGATGTGTCGAATGTGCGTCTTCACGGTTCCCTCGGCGACGACGAGCTTCCCGGCGATCTCGCGGTCGGTCCCCCCCTTGGCGAGTTCGATCAGGATGTCCAACTCCCGGGTCGTCAGCCCTTCCGACTCCAAGCGCATCCGGGCCCTCTGCTCCCGGGTGAGGTGCATCAGGCGGGCGATGAGCTTGCGGGTAATCTCCGGATGAAAGAAGGCGCGCCCGTTGCACACCGAGCGGAACGCCGCGGTCAGGTTGCCGATGGGAATGTCCTTCAGAATGTACCCTGTAGCCCCTGCCTCAATCGCCTGAAGGGCCTTTACCTCATCCAGACGATCGGTCATGACGATGACCTCGCATTCGGCGACCGCTTCCTTGATCGCCCGGGTGGCCTGCAGACTGTCCGCGATATCCTGATCGATGAGCACGACCTGCGGCTGGAGCTCCTTGGCGAACCGGAGGGCGTCATCCGCGGTAGCGACCTCCCCGACGATCTCGACGTCCTCCACATTGCTGAGCAGGGCGCGGATGCCGTGACGGACGAGCGCCAGATCATCAGCGATGAGGACGCGAATGGTCTTCATCAGGAACTCCGGAGAGGGCTTATCCGGGTGGGAAGGGTACGTCCCGAGGGAGCGGTCGCTCGCTTCCTGCAATTCTGTCTGATTCGCACCAAACGGCCTTATGCCCATTCACAGCCCTCTCTAGGCGTGTTCACAGGAAGATCGTTGTGCGCGATTGGTTTGACCACTCAGGGGGTACCAGTGAATCATTCGAAAGAGGCACTCCTCTCTCCTTTGAATCTAGTCGTGTATCTGGCGATCGTCCATCGATAGATGAGAGGAGCACGTGAGACGACGTGACGCGCGCCGATCGCCCGCAGCCTCGCGCCCGCAGCGCCTCTGCGGCGGCCCGGATAGTGCCTGTGACTGAGGTATAATTGGGGCCGTCAACGTGCGCGATCAATACGGACGGACCCTCAACGACCTCAGGATCTCCCTGACCGACCGCTGCAACCTCAGGTGCGTCTACTGCATGCCGGCGGAGGGGGTGACCTTCCGCCCCACCGAGGAGCTGCTGGCAGATCACGAACTATTGCTCCTCGTCCGCGTCGCCGCTGATCTGGGGGTGCAGAAGATCCGCCTGACGGGGGGAGAACCCACCGTGCGGCCCGCGATCGTCGATCTGGTGGCGGCCATCAGCGGCACCCCCGGGATCGAGGATCTGGCCATGACCACCAACGGCCTGCTCCTGGAAGCCCTCGGCGAGCCGCTGGCGCGCGCCGGCCTCCGACGGGTGAACGTCAGTCTGGACACGCTCGACCCCGAGAAGTTCGCTCGGATTACCCGCGGCGGCCGCCTGGAGCGGGTGCTCGCGGGGATCGCCGCGGCGGAGGCGGCCGGCCTCACCCCGCTCAAACTGAACACGGTCGTCGTCCGCGGCTTCAACGAAGAGGACGTCGTCGATCTGGCTCGCCTCACCCTCGCGCGACCCTGGGAGGTCCGCTTCATCGAGGTCATGCCCTTCGGCACCGTTGCGGACGTCGCCGACGCCGGCATCGTGCCCAGCGAAGAGACCATGGCGCGGATCGAGGAGGTCCTGGGACCCCTCCGCCCCCTGGACTTGACCGGCGAGGATCCCGCGCGCACTTACCGGCTGCCCGGCGCGGCCGGAACCCTGGGCTTCATCAGTCCGGTCAGCCAGCCGTTTTGCAGCCGCTGCGGCCGACTCCGGCTCACCGCCGACGGCCGTCTGCGCCTTTGCCTGCTGCGCGACGACGAGGTGGACCTGCTGACGCCGCTGCGCCGCGGCGCCTCCCACGCCGAGATCAAGGAGATCTTCGCCGCCGGCGCGTACCGCCGTCCGTTTGGTCACGCCCTCGCCGAACGGTTGTTCCCCGAGAAGCGTGTGATGATCCAGATTGGCGGATAGGCAGGGCAGGCGGCAGCGCACCCCCTTGCTACGGAGCGAGTTCTCGGAAAGTTCCTGAGAATTACCCGTCTTCCGGGTCAAACCCCTCGCCGCAGCAGCCGACGCATGCGAACGGCTTCCCGCTGCAACAAAGGGAGGCGTGTCTTGAGGACCCGACGATCGACCGCTCGAGCCTGCCCCCTGTGTACTCTGAGGGCGGCCTTCAGGACCGGCTCCATCTCCGTCAGGCGCTCCCCCAGCCAGATCCCCGCCTCGGTTTTCGTGGAGGGCCGACCCGTCTGTAGCGAGTACAGGCAGCGCGCGGTGTTCAGTGCTACGGCGGCAGCCTCTCCGGGAGAGCGAGGGCGGTGGTGGACGATCGAGTGGAGATATCGGGAGAGCGCACGGTCGAGACTCTCCCGACTGACCACCGGAAATACGGAGGCCGGAGGGGGACCGAGGAGCGGAGCCGCCTGCCGCAGGGCCATCATGTTCTCCGCCGTCCAGTCATTAGGCGCGGTCAGGTCGACCCCGCCGCGTGCGACGGCCGGTACCCTTCCCATGATGCCCCACGATCGAAGCCGCGCCCTGGCGGCGTAGCCGCCCTCGAGCCTGCGGCCCCACGCCCCGGCCCTGGCGAGCCGGCGGTGCATTCTCTTCACGCGCATCCCCTCCAGCCGGCTGAGCGGGCGGCGGGTGATCACGAGGAGGTCGACATCACTGGAGGCGGGCTGGAAGTCGTCGCTGAGGACGGAACCCAGAAGGTAGAGTCCGTCGAGGTTGGAGCCCAGGGCCGTCCTGACCTCTGCGCGGAAGGTGGCGAGCAGGCGGCGTAGTGCTGAGGGGAGCGGCAGGTGCTCCCACGCCCTACTCGTCTTCGGGGTCGATGAGCTCCTCGTCCTTGGGCTCAAAACGCTCTCCACAGCGCGGACAGGCGACGGGTTCTTCATCAACAGGGGTAACCAGCAGAATCTGGTTGTGACAGCGGGGACAGATGACGCGGTAGATCGGGGTCTTACTCTTCTTCGCCTTCCAGGTTCCGTTCCAGCTTCCGTTTCACGCGCTGGAGGGCGTTGTCGATCGACTTGACGTGCCGGTTGAGCTCGGTGGCCATCTCCTGGTAGGACTTCCCCTCCAGGTAGGCGGTCAGGACCTTGTGCTCCAGGTCGGACAGATTCCGCCGGATGCGTTCGCGCATGGTGTTGGAGGCTTCCTGGTTGATCACCAGCTCCTCCGGGTCGCTGACCTTGATGCTGCTGATCACGTCCAGCAGCGTCCGGTCGGAATCCTCGTCGTAGATGGGCTTGTTCAAGGAGATGTAGGAGTTGAGCGGGATGTGCTTTTGCCGGGTGGCGGTCTTGATCGCCGTGATGATCTGCCGCGTGATGCACAGCTCCGCGAACGCTCGGAACGAGGAGAGCTTGTCCGCGCGGAAGTCGCGGATAGCCTTGTAGAGGCCGATCATCCCCTCTTGGATGATGTCCTCACGGTCGGCACCGATGAGGAAATACGCTTTGGCTTTGACGCGGACGAAGTTGCGGTCCTTGCTGATCAGAAATTCCGCGGCGAGGCTGTCCCCATCCTTGGCAGACCTGACGAGATCTTCATCTGGCATGTCCGTATACGTCAGGCCTTCTCGCCTCGCTAGCGCCACGTTATCCCTCCAACCACGGGCCGCGCCGTCGTGTCATCACTGCACCGGCGCGGCACTCGCGAAAAGTATACGAACGGCCTTCAGCACCGTCAAGCGAATTGTCCGCGTCTCGCTCGTTCAGGCGGTCGTCGCGCGCGGACGACCTCACGGTCCGGCCGCGCTCGGAGCGTTCTCCCCCTTCGTGCCGATCCGAATCGTTCGGGGCAGCGCCGCATAGACGCTGCGCGCGATCAGTTCCCGCTTCACTTCGACCCCGTCGCGCTCGACCACGCGGTAGGTCTGCACCCGGAATCCCGGCTTGGGGGGATCGATCACGGTGGTGCCCGCCGCCAGCTCAGGATCCTTGCGCGTCACCGTGCCGTCGGGCGGCGGGATGACCCGGAGGTTGGTGACGACGATGGACACCTGGCGCGCCGCCTCCGCGGCCCCGTAGGCGGCGATGCTCAGGCGCAGACCACTCACGCTGCTCCACAAGAGGATGGGCGCGCCGGTCGTGTTGCGGAACCGCAGATCGAGCGCGCCGTAGACGACCGTCGCATCCCGGCCGATCGGCAGGTAGGCCACGGGGCGCGAGTGGTTCGAGCGCACCAGGATGGGGAGATCGGCGAGGAGCGCGACGTTGAAGAGGGTCGAGCTGACCTGACAGACGCCGCCGCCGTCCCCGGGGACCAGGATGTTGTTCACGATGATCGGCGCCGACAGATAGCCCTCCGCGGCGGTGCGCGGACCCACAACGGCGTTGAACGAGAAGTCCTCCCCGGGCATGAGGAGGACCCCGCGCAGTTTGCTCGCCGCGAGGGCGATGTTGTGGTTGCGGTTGGGCATGTTGACGAACCGTGTCGTGTACCCGGCGAGGCGCGTCGTGATTCGCTTCGCTGCCTCCGTGGTCAGCCTGGGCCGCTTCACCGACACGACCGCCTCCACCACCCACTCCTCCCGGGCGAGGGCGTCACGGATCCGGGCGGCGGTGGCCTCCGGATCGAGGGTGCGGCCGTCCACGGATTGCTGGGTGAGGACGACCTCACCCTCGACGACGGTGACCTGCGCATCGCGCGGGTCTCGAGCCACGCCGGCGGCCAGCTTCGCCGCGTAGGAGCGGATCCGGCCATCATCCTGGCTGAAGCGCAGCGGCACGTCGATGCCCGCACGCAGCCGCCAGCGCGTCTGCAGCCGCCGCAGGACGCCGGCTTCGCGCCCGAGGCGGTACGCGGCGCTGAGCGCCTCCTCGTACTCGGCCCGGACGCCCAGGTCGGCCAGGGTCGGCTGCGCCAGCGGGCCCCCCGCGCGCACGTCCAGGGTGCGAGCCAGCCGCGCCGCAACCACGGCCTCCAGGCGCGTGCGGGCCTGCGCTGGGGTGAGATTCCCGACGGGGACGGCGTGGATCGATACTCCCGGGAGAATGCGCCCCCGGTGCGCCGCCGCGTCGCGAGAGAACGCGATGGAGAACCCGGCCGCCGCGAGGGCGAGGACGACCAAGACGACGACGGCAAGGCGCCTCATCGCCTGGCTGCCTTCCGCCGCGTCAGCTCGAAGAGCACGACGGCCGCCGCCGTCGCCGCATTCAAAGAGGCGACGCGACCCCGCATGGGCACGCGGACCAGGTAGTCGCACGATTCGCGGACGAGCCGAGAGAGGCCGCGTCCCTCGCTGCCGATCACCACCGCCAGGGGCGCCGCCGCCTCCGTGGCGTAGAGATCCTCACCGCCGGGGTCGGCGCCGACCACCCAGAGGCCCGCCTCCTTGAGCTCCTTCAGCGTCCGGTTCAGGTTCGTCACCACCGCGACCGGCAGGTATTCGATCGCTCCCGCCGAGGCCCGGGCCACCGCCGGGGTGAGGCCGCTGGCACGCCGGGCCGGCAGGATGAGGCCGTGCGCGCCCGCCGCCTCCGCCACCCGGATGATCGCCCCCACGTTCTGCGGATCCTCAATGCCATCCAGCAGCACAACCAGCGGGGGCTCTTCGCGCGCCCGCGCGGCGGCCAGGATGTCCTGCGGGTCCGCCGCGGCCCGCGCGGCGGCGAGGGCGATCACGCCCTGATGGGTCCGCGTCCGCGCCATCCGGTCGAGCCACCGCGGGTCCACCTCCTGGACGGTCACCTGCCGACGGCGCGCCAGCGAAACGATATCCGCCAGCGGCCCCGTCCCGGCCCTGCTGCGAGCCACCAGGACCCTGCGGACCGGCCGGCCGCTGGCGAGGGCTTCGCGCACGGGGTGTCGCCCCTCGATCTGGTCCATGACTTCTATACCCGTCAGCGGGCTGCCGGACTCCCGCGCGCGTCGCCGGCCCGGCTCGCCTCGGCCCCCGGTCCGGCGGGGCGCCAGCGCGCGCCTCCTGGCAGATCCTCCACGACGATTCCCAGGTCAGCCAGGCGGGCGCGCACACGGTCCGAGAGGGCGAAGACGCGGGCCGCACGGGCGCGCTGCCGGCCCGCCAGGAGGGCGGCGATCACCCCTTCGGCGTCGTCCTCTCCGCCGCCGCTGAACAACTCCGGCGCCTCGCGGCGCGATTCCTCCAGCAGCGTCCGCAGCCCCGGCAGCGCCTGCTCGGACAGGCCGGGGCGCGCCAGCGACAGACCAAGCACCCTCGCCAGTTCCCGCAGGGTGTCCGTGGCCAGCCACAATCCCGCGCGCCCCTGCTGCGTCCCCTTGACGACGGCGTCGGCAACCCTGTTGATCTCCGCCGCCAGCAGATACAGCGCGGCCAGGGCCTGGGGGGTGTTGAAGTCGTCGTCCATGGCCGCCTCGAAGGCCGATCGGGCGGACGCGACCGCCGCGGTCAACCCCGCCTCCTCCTGGTCCGCGCTCCGGGCGATCGCATCCTCCGCGTTGGCCAGCGCCACCCGCAGCCGCTCCAGGCCTCGGGCCGCGGCAGAGACCGCCTCTTCCACCCACCGCAACGGCGTGCGGTAGTGCGCGCTGAGATAGAAGAGACGGATCGCATCGGGTTCGTACCGGGCGAGGGCGTCGGCCAGCGAGACGAAGTTGCCCAGCGAGCGGGTCATCTTCTCGTCCCCGGAGGGCGGCTTCATCAAGGCGTTGTGCAGCCAGTAGCGGACGAAAGGCGCGCGGCCGGTAAACGACTCCGACTGAGCGATCTCGTTCTCGTGGTGGGGGAAGATGACGTCCTCTCCGCCGCCGTGGATGTCGATCTGCTCGCCGAGATCCTTCAGGTTCATCGCCGAGCACTCGATGTGCCATCCGGGACGTCCCGGCCCCCAGGGGCTGGGCCACGACGGTTCTCGCTCTTTGGCCGCCTTCCAGAGGGCGAAGTCCATCGGGTGCTCCTTGCGCGGGTCGGGCTCGACGCGCGCCCCCGCCTGCATCTCCTCGAGCGAGCGGCCGGAGAGGCGCAGGTACGTCGGGAAGGAGGTGACGCGGAAGTAGACGTCGCCGTCCACCCGGTAGGCGTGCCCGCCCGCCAGCAGCCCCTCGATGATTTCGACGATCGTCGGGATTACCTCGGAGGCGCGGGGGTAGGCGTGCGCGCGGCGAATGCCCAGGGCGTCCATCTCCGCCTGGAACCGCGCGATGTACTCCCCCGCGAGGTCGAAGATCGTTCGCCCCTCCGTGCGCGCGCGCTCGATGATCTTGTCCTCGATGTCTGTGAAGTTCTGCACGTGGCGAACGCGGTAGCGCTTGTACTCGAGGTAGCGGCGGACGACGTCGAAGAAGGCGTAGCTAAACCCGTGCCCCACGTGCGCCGGCCCGTGCAGGTTGGGCCCGCAGACGTAGAGGCGCACCGCCCCGGCCTCGAGCGTCTCGAAGGGCTCCCGCCGCCTGGTCAGCGTGTTATGCACCGTCAGAATGGTCGGGTCACCTGCACGGCGTCGAGCTCCGCGGTGAGCTCCCACGTGACGATGGGGCGCAGCGTCCAGGGGTCCATCTGGCGGAGGCGGCGCAGGTCGAAGCAGCCGTGATCGGTGATCACGCGGTAGTAGACCGCGTCCGTCTCCCGCCGAACCTCAGCCACGCGCCGGATCTGGTAGAAGTCTTCACCCCGCCAGAACCCGGCCAGGCCGCGTGTGCCGGCCCCCGACCGTTCCACCGCGACCGCGTCGGCGAGCGTGGTTCGTTCCACGAAGAGCAGCGGCGGATCCTCGCGGGCGCGATCCAGTTTGCGGCGATAGCGCTTGGCCAGCGCCGCTTTGCGCAGCCGAACCTCTTTTCGTCTCACGCCGCCCGCCTCGCCGTCCGTCCCATCTCATCTCTGCCGGCGGATCGTCACGACCGCCTGGGCGGCGATCCCTTCGCCTCTGCCGATCGCCCCGAGGCCGTCGGTGGTCGTGGCCTTGAGCCCCACCGCTCCCTCCGGCACCGCGAGCCCCTCGGCGATGGCGCGGCGCATCGCGGGGAGGTGGGCGGCGAGCCGCGGGGCTTCGGCGACGATGACGACGTCTGCCGCCAGCGGCACAAACCCGCCCGCCCGGACTCTCTCCACGGCTCTGGCCAGCAGGTCGCGGCTGTCCGCGCCCGCGAAGGCGGGATCCTCAGGGGGGAATTGCTGGCCGATGTCGGGCAGCCCTGCGGCGCCGAGGAGGCCGTCGATGATCGCGTGCAGCACGGCGTCGGCGTCGGAGTGGCCGATCAGGCCGCGCTCGTAGGGAATCGCCACCCCTCCCAGGCGCAGCGGCCGGCCGGGGACGAGGCGGTGCGCGTCATAGCCCAGCCCGGTGCGGCGATCTTCGGGAGCGCCGCCGCGGAGCAGCGCCTCGGCGATGGCCAGATCCTCCGCCGTGGTGATCTTCAGGTTCGTCGTCTCCCCTTCCACCACGCGCACGGCGCCTCCCATCGCCTCGACCAGCGCCGCGTCGTCGGTGGCGCGGAGTCCCCGCGCGGCGGCCCGGGCGTGCGCCTCGAGCAGGAGCGGGCGCCGGAACGCCTGGGGAGTCTGCGTCAACCAAATCGAGCCCCGCTCCAGCGTTTCGGTGACGGTGCCCGCCGAAGCCACCTTGATCGTATCGCGCGCGGCAAGGCCCGCCGTCGCGGCGCCGGTCTCACGGGCCGCCAGGAGGACGCGGCGCACCAAGGCGGGGGACGCGAGCGGTCGGGCCGCGTCGTGCACCAGCACCCAGTCCGCCTCACCGGTGACGCCCAGGCCGGCGGCGACGGAGTCCTGCCGTTCCGCTCCGCCGGCGATGACGGCGGTCACCTTGGGATACGGCGCGGCGACGGCGCGCGCGTCATCGAGTCGGGCCGGCGGCGCCACCACGACCGCCGTGGCGATCTCCGCGGGAGTGAGCACGGCGGCCAGGGCGCGGTCGAGGAGCGGTCGGCCGGCCAGAGGGAGGAAGGCTTTGGACACCCCGCCGAGACGGCGCCCGGAGCCGGCGGCCAGGACGATGGCAGCCGCAGGACCACCGTGGTCGGAGACGTCCATGATGCGGCGGATCAGCGGCGGTGCGCGGCCGAGGAGCCGGTCGGCACGTCCGCCTTGGGCCGGGCAAAGATCATGCGGCCGGCGACGGTCTGCAGCACGCTGGTGACCACGACCTCGGCGGACTCCCCGATGTGGCGCTTCCCGCCCTCGACCACCACCATCGTGCCGTCGTCGAGGTAGCCGATCCCCTGCCCCGCCTCCTTGCCGTCCTTCGTGACGAGGACGGTCAGTTCCTCACCGGGTAGGTGCACGGTGCGCAGGGCCTGGGCCAGCTCATTGATGTTGAGGACGCGCACCCCCTGCAGCTCTGCCACCTTATTAAGATTGAAGTCGTTCGTGACGATCCATCCGCCGATCGATTGAGCGTACGCGATCAGCCGTTCGTCCACGTTGCCGCCCAGCCCCGCTGGATCATCGACGATCCTCAGATCCGGATATTCCTTCTGGAGACGGTTGAGCATGTCCAGCCCCCGGCGTCCCCGGGCCCGCCGCACCGCGTCCGCGGAATCGGCGATACGCTGCAGTTCAGACAGGACTGAACGCGGTACGAGCAGAGGGCCTTCGATGAAGCCCGTGCGGCACACGTCGGCGATGCGGCCGTCGATGATCACGCTCGTGTCCATGACTTTCGGCAGGCGCGCGTTTTCCACGGCGCCGGCGGGGCGGACGCTCTCCACGTCGCCCAGCCGCGAGAGCAGCCCGCTCACCTCCTCGCGGCGCTGCATCGCCACGTGAATGCCCAAGTAGCCGAACGCGAGGGCCACGCCCCACGCCAGGTAGACTCCCACCGAGGGGATGGTGCGCAGGAAGAATCCCAGCAGGACGGCGATGAGCAGTCCGCCGGTCAGCCCGACGACGCCGAGGGCGAGATCGCGGAAGGAGAGGTTGGAGAGACCCTCCAGCACCCACGCCATCGCCCGGACGAAGAGGCGCCACAGCCACGGCGCCACCAGCCAGCCGACCAGCGCGCCGAGGACGACGAGGGCCACCCGCGTCCCGAACTGCGGAAACCATCGAGCCGCAAGAAGAGCCAGTCGAAAACCAGCGACGGCCCCGAGGAGGCCGCCGGCGAGTCTGATCAGCGTGCGCATCTCTCATCAAGTATAACAATACGGAAGCGGTTTGCGCAGACGGCGCAAAAGGGCGCGGGAGAGGCGCCTTGACAGTCAGTCGGGGGCGTTCCATAATCGGCTCGCGTCTCCGGCCGGGGAGCGTGACGTTGAGGGTGTGGGCGAGGAGGCAGGAAGTGAAAGAGACCGATCTCTCGACCCTGCAGCACCTGGTCTCGCAGTATCTCATCCGGCACCGCAGCATCCTGGACGTCCAGAGCAAGCTCAACGAGACGACGGCGCGCGTTTCCCGGGCCATGGCCTACGCGGTCGCCACCTGCGGCTGCGTGCAGATCCACGCTGAGCGCCAGCGGTTTCCCAGCGACGTCGGCCTGGGCGATGTCCGCGGATTTCTCTCCACGCACCTGGAGGGGGAACCGTGCGAACGCTGCCGCGAGCACCTCGAGGATGAAATCGGCAGCACCCTCTTCTACCTGGCGGCCTTCTGCCACATCACCGGGTTGAATCTCGATGCCATCTTGCGCAAAGAACGCGACCGCGTCTCCGCCCTGGGCGTCTACCACCTGACGTAACGACCACTCCTAAGGCAGGCGACCACACCCTCAGAAACCGAAGGACAGGATACGGTTTCCTCGGATGTGGTCGCCTGCCGTACGAGTGCACGCCCCGCTCGGCAGGTGGTAGACGCCCCGTCGGTGACGCGTATCTGCGCGGGCTGAGACCGACACCCGACGAAAACCGTGATCCAGTAGTTCGGTTTTCCGAGGGTGTCGGTCTCAGCCCGTTCAGCTAAGCAACACTGCCAGGGCTTCAGCCACCGTGGCGACGGGAATGATCTCAATGGTCTCGGGCCACTCGACCCCCTCCCCCCGCGGGGTGACGGCGCGCTGAAAACCCAGGCGCGCGGCTTCCGCGACCCGCCGCGCCGCTTGGGGCACAGCCCGGACCTCACCGGCCAAGCCGACTTCGCCCAGAATCACCGTCCCCGGGTCCACGGGACGATCGCGGAAGGCGGAGGCGACGGCCGCAGCCAGACCGAGATCGGCGGCGGGATCGTCCACGGTCATGCCGCCGGTGACGCTAGCGTATACGTCGTGGGAGGCGAGATGGAGGCCGGCGCGCCGTTCCAGCACCGCCAGGAGAAGGAGCAGGCGGTTGTAGTCGACCCCCGCGGCGGTCCGGCGGGGCATGCCGAAGGGCGTCGGCGTGACCAGCGACTGAATCTCCAGCAGCAGCGGACGTGTCCCTTCGAGCGCGCAGACCACCGCGGAGCCGGATGTCTCGGCGGGGCGCTCCGCCAGGAACGCCGCGGAGGGGTTGGGGACCTCGGTCAACCCTGCGGGACCCATCTCAAAAACGCCGATCTCGTTGGTCGAGCCGAAGCGGTTCTTGGTAGCCCGCAGGACACGGAAACCGTGGTGCCGGTCGCCTTCGAAGTAGAGCACCGTGTCCACCAGGTGCTCCAGCACGCGCGGCCCGGCGACGGTCCCTTCCTTCGTCACGTGGCCGACGATGAGCATGCTGATGCCGCGTCGCTTCGCCAGAACCAGCAACGATCCGGTGCATTCCCGCACCTGGCCCACGCTGCCGGGGGCGGACGGGAGGTCGGGCCGGTAGACCGACTGGATGGAGTCGATCACGGTCAGGGTGGGTGACCGCGCGTCGATCGCCGCCGAGATTGTATCGAGGTCATTTTCCGCGAGCAGCAACAGCCCGGGCGGAATCCGCCCGAGGCGCTCCATGCGCAGGCGGGCCTGGCGAACCGATTCCTCGCCGCTGACGTAGAGGACCGCACTGTCCTCTGCGGCGAGCCGTGCCGCGACCTGACTGGCGATCGTGCTCTTGCCGGCGCCCGGTTCCCCGGCGATCAGTATCAGCGAACCCGGCACGATCCCGCCCCCCAGAACGCGGTCGAACTCGCCGATACCGGTGGCCTGGCGCGGTTCCAGATCCACCGGGACGTCCGCGGCGGACCTGACTGCGTCCGCGCCCGCGGGCGCGCGGGGGTGGGGGCGCGGACCGCTCTCGGGCGCCGCCTCTTCCACGAAGGTGTTCCACTCCCCGCAGTCGGGACAGCGTCCCAGCCACTTGGGTGAGGCATAGCCGCAGGACTGACAGGTGTAGCGCAGACGCGGGGTTGGCATCTCCTACAGCATATCGGCTACGGGGGGAATGAAAAACGGGACCCGCTGCTCCGGGGTCCCGGCGGCCCGAGGGTCAGAGACTCACTCGGCCAGGGCTGGCTCCCGCTTCTTCTCGAAGACGATCGTGCCCTCGCGGGTGTCCACGACAATCGTGTCACCGGAGCTAAACGTGCCGCGCAGCAGCTCATCGGAGAGCGGGTCTTCGACCAGGCGCTGGATGGCGCGGCGCAGCGGGCGGGCGCCGAAGGTGGGATCGAACCCCTCCTTGGCCAGCAGCTCCTTGGCCTCGTCGCTGATCTCCATGTCCATGGACTGGCCTCGCATCTCGCGGCGGACGCGCTCGGTGAGGATGCCCACGATCTCGCGAATCTGCCCCGGCGTGAGCGGGCGGAAGACGATGATCTCGTCCAGCCGGTTGAGAAACTCGGGGCGGAAGGTGCGGCGCAGTTCCTCCATGACTCGGTCCCGCATTCGGGTGTAGATGTTCTCGCGGTCCTCCGCGGCGTCGCGGGCAAGACGGAAGCCGATCCCGCCTTCCTTGTCCAGCACGGGCGCGCCGACGTTGCTGGTCATGATCAGCACGCAGTTCTTGAAGTCGACGGTGCGTCCCTGAGCGTCGGTGAGGCGGCCGTCGTCGAGGATCTGCAGCAGCAGGTTGAAGATCTCCGGGTGCGCCTTCTCGATCTCGTCGAAGAGCACCACCGAGTAGGGGCGCCGCCGGACCTGCTCGCTGAGCTGGCCGCCCTCTTCGTAGCCCACGTACCCGGGAGGAGACCCGACTAGCCGGCTGATCGTGTGCCGCTCGCTGTACTCGGACATGTCGATGCGGATGAGGGCGCCCTCGTCCCCGAACATGAACTCCGCGAGCGCGCGAGCCAGCTCCGTCTTGCCCACCCCGGTGGGGCCGAGGAAGATGAAGGACCCGATCGGCCGGCGCGGGTCTTTCAGGCCGGCCCTGGCCCGCCGCACCGCCTTGCTCACCGCGCGCACCGCGTCCTCCTGCCCGACGATGCGCTGGTGGATCGCGTCCTCCATGCGCAGGAGTTTCTCCGTCTCTTCCTCGACCAGCCGCGTGACGGGGATGCCGGTCCAGGAGCTGACGATGTCGGCGATGTCCTCGGCCGTCACCGAGGAGAAGTCATGTCCCTTCTCTTTCTTCCAGGAGGATTCCAGCTCTTCCAGCTTCTGCCGGAGGACGCGCTCCTTGTCGCGCAGCTGCGCGGCCCGTTCGAAGTCCTGGCTCTTGATCGACTCGTCCTTTTCCCGCCGCACCCGATCGACCTTCTCCACCGCGGTGCGAATCTCTTGCGGCAGGAAGGATGCCTGCAGCCGAATCTTACTGGAAGCCTCGTCCATCAGGTCGATCGCCTTATCCGGCAAGAAGCGGTCCGAGATGTACTTGTCGGCCAGCGTCGCCGCGGCCACTAGCGCGTCGTCCGTGATCTGCACGCCGTGGTGGGTCTCGTAGCGTTCGCGCAGACCCTTCAGGATCTCGATCGTCTGGTCGACGTTCGGCTCGGCCACCAGGATCGGCTGGAAGCGCCGCTCCAGGGCGGCGTCGCGCTCCACGTACTTGCGGTACTCGTCCAGCGTCGTGGCGCCGATGCACTGCAGCTCGCCGCGCGCCAATGCGGGTTTAAGGATGTTGCTGGCGTCGATCGCGCCCTCGGCCGCCCCGGCGCCGACGAGGGTGTGCAGCTCGTCGACGAAGAGGACGACCTCGCCCTGGGCCTTGCGGATCTCCTCCATCACCTTCTTCATCCGCTCTTCGAACTCGCCGCGGTACTTGGTGCCCGCGACGAGCGCGGCCAGGTCCAGCTGGACGACGCGTTTGTTGCGCAGGACGTCGGGGACGTCGCCCCGGGTGATGCGCTGCGCCAACCCCTCGGTGATCGCGGTCTTGCCCACGCCGGGCTCCCCGATCAGCGCGGGGTTGTTCTTGGTGCGCCGACTGAGGACTTGAATCACCCGGTCGATCTCCCGCTCGCGGCCGATCACCGGATCCAGTTTGCCGGCGCGGGCCAGCTTGGTCAGATCGCGGCCGAATTCATCGAGCGTGGGGGTCTTGCTGGACTGTTTGGAGTAGGAGGTGGATCCTTCTTCGCCGAGCAGGTAGACGACCTGCGCGCGGACGCGCTCGAGGTCGGCGCCCATGGCTTCCAACACGCGGGCGGCCACGCCTTCGCCTTCGCGGATCAATCCCAGCAGCAGGTGTTCGGTCCCGATGTAGTTGTGGCCCAGCCGGCGCGCTTCATCGAGGGCGAGCTCGAGGACCTTCTTGGCCCGCGGCGTGAATGCGACCTCTTCGTAGGGGGTGCGCTCGCCCCGGCCGATCGCGCCCTCGATCTCGGCGCGCACGCGCTCGGGGCTGATGTTCAGGCTCTCCAGCACCTTGCTGGCCACGCCCTCGCCCTCACGGATGATCCCGAGCAGGATGTGCTCGGTGCCGACCGCGCTGTGGTTCAGGCGCTTGGCTTCCTCTTGCGCCAGAATGATCACGCGCCGGGCCCGCTCCGTGAAGCGTTCGAACATCGCCATGCCGCTGTCCCCTCTAAGTAGTGCAACGGATTCTCGGCGGTCCGAGTTTCCTCCTGCCGGACGCGCGGGCACCCCTCACCGCTTTCTTACCCAACTGCCACCGGGGGCGGACAGCGCCCCAGGAGAGAACAAAAAGGGAGCCGCGCAGGCCCCCGGCGGGGATGACGGGTACCGTCCCGTCAGCCCCGAATCTCGAGCACCGAATAGGTGATCGTCCCCGCGGGGACGCGCACCTCCACGGTTTCCCCCTTCTTGCGGCCGAGCAACGCCTTGCCCACCGGAGATTCGTTGCTGATACGATCCCGGTCGGGATCGGCCTCGGCGGTGCCGACGATCATGTAGCTGACCTGCTCGCCGTTCGTCATGTCCTTGACGAGGACCGTGCAGCCCACGCTCACCTTGTCCCGCCGGCCCTCGTGGTTGTCGATGACCTTGACGTTGCGCAGCATCCCCTCCAGCTGGATGATGCGCCCTTCCACGAATGCCTGCTCGTTCTTTGCGTCCTCGTACTCCGAGTTTTCGGTCAGGTCACCGAAATCTTTCGCCTGCTTGATGCGCTCGGCAACCTCCTTGCGCTTGACGGTCTTGAGGAACTCCACCTCCTCCTCGAGTCGGCGGAGTCCTTCGGGGGTGAGAATGGTCTCTTTGTCGCCTTGATCAGCCATCGGACGCTCGTGAGAAAATTAAGGTAGGCCGCACGCGGCCTACAGTGAGGCGAGTATAGAGGAGCGGGCGCGACCCCGTCAAGCGCGCAGCGGCATGCTCCGGCGTGTCCGCGCCGCGCGCTTGATGCGCTCGATCTCCTCGTCGCCGATCGCCCGCTCGAAACGGCGAAACCCGGCGATGCGGAATCCGTGCCGCGTGGCGATCGCGTCGATCTCCTCCACCTGCGCCACCGTCAGCTCGCGGCCGAGGGTGTAATCCTCGTACCGCTCTTCCAGCGCCAGAGCGATCGTCTCGGCCATGCACGCCTCCACCATCCCCGGCGGGAACCCAAAGTCCAGGCGGAACTGCGGGGCCCCGGGCACTTCGATCACCCCGCCATCGATCACCAGCACGTCCGCTCGCCGCTCGTAGACCACCCGGGAGACGTTGCGCGGACGGGCCACGTCGCAGACCACCGCGCCGGGACGGAGATCCTCCGGCTCGATGAGCACGTCGGTGGCTGCGCTGACCGTGATCGCCAGGTCCGCGCGGGCGATCGCCTCGCGCACGTCGGTCGTGACGCGCACCTCCGTTGCGGATGCGCCCGGACGCGCCGCGACCCGCTCGGCCAGGGCCTCTAGCCGGTCACGGGTGCGCGCGACCAGGGTGAGCGCCCCCACCCGTCCGGCCAACATCTGACTGACGGCCGCGCCGATGGAGCCGGTCGCGCCGACCACGACCGCGTGCGCCGCGCGCGGGTCGACCTCCATCCGCGCGGCGGCGAGCAGCGTCCCCTCGATCGCGGTAGCCGCGGTGTAGGAGTTGCCGGTGGTGACGGCGATGCCCAGCCGCTGGGCCACCGTGACGCCGGCGTCTCCGACGACTTTGGTGAACGCGCCCAGCCCCAGGATCTTCGCGCCCAGCCGCTCGGCGAGCCGGCCCGCCTGGACGAGCCGCCGGTAGACGAACTCGGGATCACTGGCCAGCAACACCCGCGAGGTCAGCGGCAGTCCGATGAACCAGCCTTCCGCCTCGGCCCCGGTGCGCGAGCGGATCCCCGTGATGTGCGACGCCACGATCGGAGGAACGAAGCGCGCGACCCACTCCAGGACGGGCCCCGGCGCGGCCCGCAGCGCGCCGAACTTGCGCGCGAAGTCGCGGATCTGCAGCGGATGCACCACGAAGGCGAAGCGGCCGGGGGGGTGGGCGGTCACGGGTTCAGGACCTCGACGCGGGGGCGAAACCCGACCAGGGCCATCAGCCGCAGGTAGTCCTGCGGGGTGAGCGTCTCCGGCGGACGCCCCGAGGCCGCGACCAGGATCGCCTGCACCACGTTCGTGCCGAACGAGCGACCCTCCAGGTTCGGCGAGGGGGTGACGATCATGCGCACGCCCCGCGCGCGCAGGGCCTCGACGTCCTGGGCCGTCAGCGTGTTGGTGAAGACGATGCGGCCCGACAGGTCCTCGGGCATGTAGCGGCGGATGAAGTGAAAGTCGCCCGCCAGCACCTCCGCCCAACGGTAGGCCCAACCGAACCGGGGCGTGATCTGCTCCTGTTTAGATCCCGTCGGATAGAGCCACGTGAACGGCAGGCGCGTCATCACGGGCAGGAGGAGGGCTGCCAGTACGTGCACCGTGGTCAACCCGCGCAGGAGAAGAGGAAGGCCCAGGCCAAACATGAAATCACCGAAGCGCACGTCCGCCCCCGCCTGGGTGAACGCCTCCGCCATCCCGTAGCGGTCCACCGAGCTGACCAGCAGCACGCGGCGCCCGCGAACGTCGAACCCGTACTTGCGGGGCAGGATGTCCAGGATGAGCTGCTTCTCCAGCAGACTCTTCAGCCCGCTGCCGTCCACGAGCGGCGTGCGGATGCCCTCCACCAAGTGGGTCACGTCGCGGATGGGGTAGCGGCGCCGGCCTACGACCAGCGCCAGGTTGGCGCCGCCGATGCCGATGACGTCAACTTTCCCGTCCAGCTCGAGCAAGGTGCGGCGAAACGCGGGGAGGGTCTCCACCCCGATCCGCTCGGCGATGATCGTGCGGCCTCCCACGGCGAGCTCAATCCGATGATCGCGCGTCGCCGAGCCCAGGCTCACGCCGACGACGCGGAGCGGCTTGGGGGGTGCGGCCACGGGAGCCGCGGGGGGCTCCGCGGCGCTCACGCTCTCGTCCGCTCCGGATGGGCTTCGCGGTTCCGTTCGAAAATGATGCGCAGCCCCTCCAGGCCGAGCAGCGGCTCGTGGTGGCGGATGCTCCGGCACTCGCGCACGACCAGGTCGGCCCACCCGCCGGTGGCGATCGTCACCGCCGCCTGGCCGAGCTCCTCCTGCATTCTGCGGAGAATCTCCTCGACCTGTCCGACGAAGCCGATGAGGATCCCCGATTGCATCGCCGTGACCGTCGAGCGGCCGATGGCGGTCTTCGGTTTCGCCAGTTCCACCCGGTAGAGCTGCGCGGCGTGCTCGGCGAGCGCGTCAACGGAGATGCCGATGCCCGGCGCGATCGCCCCGCCGAGGAAGTCGCCCTCTTCGGAGATCACCGAGAAGGTCATCGCCGTGCCCAGATCGACGATGATGGCGGGACCGCCATACTTGGCATAGGCGGCCACGGCGGTGCAGATGCGGTCGGCGCCGACCTCTTTGGGATTCTCGTAGAGGATGCGCATGCCGGTGCGGATGCCCGGCCCGACCACCAGAGGCGCGGCGCCCAGATAGGTGCGGCAGAGGCGCTCCACCGTATCCATCAGCGGCGGCACGACCGACGAGACGGCCACCCCCTCGACGTCGTCGAGCGAACGGCCCACCGAGGCAAAGAGGGAGCGCAGCAGCATCGCGTACTCGTCGGCCGTCTTCTCCCGGTCGGTGGCGACCCGCCAATGGTCCAGCAGCTCGGCCTCCCGGTAGAGGCCGATCTTGATCTGCGTGTTGTTGATGTCGAGCGCCAGCAGCAGGCTCATCGGCGAGCCGCAGCCAACTGACGTGCGCGTCCGAGCGCCGAATAGAGTGGAACCGCAACGACTACAGCCAGCAGGACTTCGATCGGGTAGTTCGTCAGGATGATCGGCACGACTGCGGTGCGGAAGTCCAGGGCTCCGAAGACCAACAGGGTTCCCAGAACCCCAACGGTGTTCGTGCTCGTTGCCAGGAAGGCCGACGCCACCGCGGCGACGGCACTCCAGCGCCGCAATGCCCGGTAGGCATAGTAGGACACGACGCCGATGAGCACGCGCGGAAGGAAGGCGGCGAGTAGGGCAACAAGCAGATTTCCACCCGCAGCCTGCATGAAGATCGCGCCGAACTGGTACCAGGATGTGAAGGCCAACGCAAGCCCAACCAGTGCGCCGACCAGTGGCCCCGCAACCACGCCAGCGGCCAGCGCCGGGATGTGCAAGGACGTGGATGCACCGGAGATGTTGGGAACCCGGATGTAGCCGACAGGCGTGAAGGATAACGCGATAGCTAGACCGCCGCAGACGCCCGCGACAGCGAGCTGCAGAGCAGAAATCTTCATTGTGCTCCCCCCGTTCCAGTTCTGCCTCGCAGATACCGGACAGAGCCCTCACGAGCCTCGTCCAGTCCGGCTCCCGTCGGATGCCGGCTATGTGTTCGCTTCCAAGGTATCGCTCGGCGATAGTCCCTGCAAGCGGCCGACGACCACCCGGCGGCAGTCTTCCAGCACGTCCCTGGGGATGAACCGTCTGGCCCCCAGGACCAACGCCGGAATGATCCCGGCATCATCCAGATGGCCAATGATGGGGATGAAGTCAGGAATGAGATCGAAGGGCAGAAGGGCGTACCCCACAGCCAGAGTCTCCTGCCTGAACTGCCGGTAGGCTGCGGTGAGATTCATGACAACCCATTGCTGATCCGTATAGCGCGCGTGATCGCGCGGGCCACCACTTCGACCGCCGCCGCGCCGAGGGACGCCAGGTTGGAGGCGGCCTCCCCGAGGCTGAGCGCAAAGACGACGTCGCCGTCGAAGATTGTGTGCGCCGGGGAGATCACGCGCGCCAGCCCGTCCTGCGCCGTGCGCGCGAGCCGGCCGGCCTCCGCCTTGGTCAACCCGGCATTCGTGCCCACGACGGCGAGGGTCGTGTTCGCCCGCCCCGCCGCGAAGCCGACCTCGCGCTCCTGCTCGAGAAAGGCGCGCGCGGTGTCCACGAACTCGCCCGAGGGTGAGCGCGCCCCGGCGATGATCTCCCCGCTGCGCTCGTCGCGAACGTCTCCGAAGGCGTTCACTGCCACAAGGGCGGCCACGATCACGCCGCCGGGGAGATCGACCACCGCCGTCCCCAGGCCGCCGCGCATCGACCCCGCCCCGAAGAGGTGTCCCACGGTCGCCCCTGTGCCCGCGCCTACCACCCCCTCGGCCACCGGGCCGTCGGTGGCGCTGCGGGCCGCCCGGTAGCCCATCTCCGCGGTGGGGCGGACATCCGGCTTCCCCACCCCCAGGTCGAAGAGGGCGGCCGCGGGGACGATCGGCACGCGGACCACGGGCGGCTCACCGGCCAGCCCCACCTCGAAGCCCACGCCTTGTTCCTCCAAATAGCGCATCACGCCGTCGGCGGCGGCCAGGCCAAAGGCGCTGCCACCGCTCAGCACCACGGCGTGGACCCGTTCGACGAGCATCCCCGGACGCAGCAGATCGGTCTCGCGGGTCGCCGGAGCCCCTCCGCCGACGTCGACCCCGGCCACCGCCCCCGCGGGCGTGAGGACGGCGGTGCATCCCGTCTGCGCCTCCGCGTCGGTGGCGTGCCCGACGCGGATCCCCGGGATGGCCGTCAGCCCGCGCTGCGGCAGTCGCGGCGGCGTCACCGTCGCCCCATCCCGTCCAGCACGGTGAGATCTCCTCCGATCACGCGCATCCGTCCCCCTGCGGACGGTTCGACCAGCAGCGCTCCCGCCGCGTCGATATCAATGGCTCTCCCTTCGACTCTCTCCGCCCCGTGCTGGACCTGGACCGATTGGCCGAGCGTGACGCTGAGGCGCCGCCACCGCGCCAGGACGGCATCGCCCCGTCCCGCCCGGAGCATCTCGTAGGCCGCTTCGACGCCCTCCAACACCGCAGCCAGGAGCGCGTCCAGATCAACCTCACGCCCCAAGGAGGCAGAGAGCGAAGTCGCCGTCTGCGCGATCTCTGGAGGGAAGGACCGCGGATCCACGTTGACGTTGATGCCGATGCCCACGATGACCTCCGGAGCCATCGACTCGACGAGAATCCCGCCGAGCTTCCGTCCCTCCAGGATCAGATCGTTCGGCCACTTCAGCCCCGCCCCGGCGCCGCACGCCGCCTTGACGCCCTCGGCGACTCCCACGGCCATGGTCAACGGGATGCGCGCATCGGCTGGATCGGGAGGGCGCAGCAGCAGGGAACACCACAGCCCGCCCGGCGGGGAGATCCACCCCCGTCCCATCCGGCCGCGCCCGCTCGTCTGCTCCCTCGCGACGACCACCGTGCCCTCTGCCGCGCCCGATCGGGCCAGCTCGCGCATCAGGTCATTAGTGGACGAGGCGCGGTCCACGCGGATCAGCACCGCGCCGATCAGGCGGGAGGCCGGACGCGGGTCGCCGGGATCAGGCGCCAATGCGCCGCTCCACGGCCGCCAGGACCGTCTCGCGCAGCGTGCGCGCCGCCCCGGCCAGCCGATCCGCCTCCCCGCGCAGGCGCGCCGACGCCGCGGCGTCGGTGATCGAGGCCGCGTTGATGAGCACGTTCAGCCGCGCTCCCTCCACCCCCGCCGACGCCAGCGCCGCCGCCACCCCGAGATCGGAGACGGCGTTAGGGTTCGCCGACTCGACCAGATCCATCGCCGACTGCAGCACGGCCAGCCCGCCGGCGGCCACCTGCAAGGGCACGTCGGCGGCGCGTGTGAGCGCTGCCTGGATGGCCTCCCGCCGCTGGGATTTTTCCTCTTCACTCCCGCGCGGGAGCTTGTAGGCTGCCAGCACCGCGTCGAACGCGGCCGCATCCGTCTCGATCAATCCGGTCAGGGTCTGCCGCAACGCGTCGCCCCGGTCGCGCAGCGCGACAGATCTCTCTCCGGCCTGCTTCTCGGAGAGCCGGGCCACCATGGCGACGAGCGCCGCGCCGGCGGCCGCGGCCTGCGCCGCCGCGCTGCCCCCTCCAGGGGTGGGTGCAGAGGAGGCGAGGTCCTCGAGGAAGGCGGTCAGCGGTCGGTCGGCGAGGGTCATCAGTGGGTCACCCTGCGGCCACGGACTGCCCCGGCGGAGAGAGAGGCGCGACGACCCCTCGAGAAGAGACGAGGCGGCCCCGCTTGTACACGGCATCGACCAGGTTCACCCCAAAGTGCATACCCAGGGCGCGATGGTCCGATGCTTCAAGGATGACCAGATCCGCTACCTTCCCCGGCTCCAGGCTGCCCACCTCCTCGGCCATCCCCACCGCCCAGGCGGCGTTGAGGGTCGCCGCAACGATCGCCTCCGCGGGCATCAGGCGCATCCCCAAACAGGCCAGCGCGATCGCCATCTGCATGGAGTAGGTGGGGCTGCTCCCTGGATTGAAGTCGGTGCCCAGCGCGAGCGGCACGCCGAGATCGATGATACGCCGGGCCGGCGCGTACGGCAGCCCGAGGAAGAACGCCGTCCCAGGCAGCAGGACCGCGATCACGCCCTCTGCGGCCATGGCCGCCAGCCCCTCGGACGAGGCGTGGAGCAGATGGTCCGCCGAGATCGCACCCACCTCGGCGGCGAGGCGCGCGCCGCCGCGATCGGAGAACTCATCCGCGTGGATCTTCGGGGTCAGCCCCAGCTCCGCGCCCGCCTGCAGGACGGCGCGGCTCTGCTCGAGCGTGAAGGCGCCCTCCTCGCAGAAGACATCGCAGTACTCCGCGAGATCCTCCTCCGCCACCGCCGGCAGCATCTCGTCGATGACCAGCGAGACGTACCCGTCGGGGTCGGAGGCGAACTCACTGGGCACGGCGTGCGCGCCCAGAAAGGTGGGGACGACGTCGATGTGGTGGGCGGCCGAGAGCCGGTGCAGCGCGCGCAGCAGCTTCAGCTCATCGTCGGTGGCCAGCCCATACCCGCTCTTGGCCTCCACCGTCGTGCTGCCGTGGCGTAGCATCCGGGTAAGGTGATTCGCCCCGAGCTCCACGAGGGCGCTCTCCTCCGCCAGCCGCGTTTGCGCGACCGTCTGCAGGATCCCGCCTCCGGCGGCCGCGAGCTCGAGGTAGGTGGCCCCGCGCAGCCGTCGTTCGAATTCGCCGGCGCGCGAGCCGGCAAAGAGCAGGTGGGTGTGTGGATCAATAAATCCCGGCAGGACGACGCGGCCCTGGACGTCTCTCGTCTCCGCCGCGCGCACGGAGTCGAGCAGGTCGGCACTGGTCCCCACGGCGGTGATCAGGCCATCGGCGATCGCCACTGCGCCGTCGCGGATCAGGCCCAGGTCGGCCAGCGCCTCCCCGGTCCGTGGCCCCTCAGTGACCTGCGGCCCATCGGCCAGAGTCAGCAGTTCCCCGGCGTGCACGAGGAGGAGGTCGGCGCCGCTCATTCCATCAGGTGCGTTTCCAGGATCTGGGAACGGTCGAAGCCCCGCAGCCGCAACCCTGCCCGCGCCGCGTCCACGAGTGCGTCGAGGGGGACCAGCCCCACGATCTCGCTCTCGGCGATCTCGGTCCCGCGGGTCAGGGCCTCGCGTCGTACCGCGTCGAAGGCCGAAGCGATGGAGGTGGTTTCGTAGTCGAGGAGGTTCATCGAGACCTGCGCCTGCCCTCCGGCCGAGGTCACGCCCATCGCCTGGATGCCCGCCATCCCGCCGCTGCTCTCACGGATGGCGCGGGCGATCGTGCGGGCCACCGCGACGTCGGTCGTCGTCAGGTTGATGTTGTAGGCGATCAGCGGCCGCCGCGCGCCCACGACCACCGCGCCGGCGGTGCGATGGGGGGCTGGATCTCCGACGTCGGGTGCCCAGGCGGGATCTTCCATCTTTTGGGGCAAGCCCTCGTACTCACCCTTGCGGATGTCGGGCAGCCGCACGCGCTCCGGCCGCCGCGCCGCCTGGGCGTAGAAGTAGACCGGCACACGAAGCGTCTCCCAGATCCGCGCGCCCAAGGCGAGGGCCAACCCGACCGCCTCGGCCATCGTCACCTCCGTGATCGGGACGAAGGGAACGACGTCCACCGCGCCCAGCCGGGGATGCTCGCCGCGGTGATCGTTCATGTCGATCAAGGCGGCCGCGCGCGCACAGAGGGCGAAGGCCGCCTCCGCGGCCGCCTGCGGCGCTCCGGCGAAGGTGATCACGGAACGGTTGTGGCTCTGATCGGACTGCACGTTGAGGAGACGCACGCCGTCGGTGCGCCGCACCGCCTCGGCAATCGCGTCGATCACCTCGGCGCGGCGCCCTTCGCTGACGTTGGGGACGCACTCGACGATCGGGTGCCCCACGCCTCCCCTCCTCGCATCGCGCACGCCTAACCTTCGGCGCTTACGATACCACGCCGACCCCGGCAGGAGTCGCTTCGGCCCGGGCGAAGGCTTGGCTCCGTCGATGCACCCAGAGCGTCGCGTCCGCCTCAGCAAGTTCCTCTCGCTGATTCTCCGCCACCGCCCCGATCAGGTCGGCCTGACCCTGGACCCGCTGGGCCGGGCCTCGCTCCCGGCGCTGCTCGACGCGCTGCGCGCCAACGGCTGGGAGGATCTCGAGGAGGGCGAAATCGAGGAGGTGGCGCGCCTGGATGGCCGACGCTTCGACCTGAGCGACGGGACGATCCGCGCCCGCTACGGCCACTCCCTTTCCCTAGAGCAGCCGGGAACCCCATCGCGCCCTCCGGAGTGGCTGTACGTGGCCGTCGCCGACGGGGAAGAGGGCGACGCCGTTGCGCTGGGGCTGCGGCCGGCGGGACGGCAGCACGTCCACCTCTGCGAGACGCCCCAGGAGGCGCTGCGCATCCTGCAGCGCCACCGCACCCGCGGGCAGATCGCCACCGTCTTCGCCCGCCGCGCGCACGATCGGGGACTGCCCTTCTATCAGGCGACCGATCGCCTCTATCTGGTCACGCAGGTGGACCCAGCGGACGTGCGTCTCTCCCCCGCCCGCCGCGACACGTAGATGCGGCTCTTCTTGCTGGCGGTCGGCCCAGGGATCTGCCTCGCTCGGGTTTGCCACGATCGAGAACATCTTCTACGTCTTCAGCGGCGGCGTGGGGGTGGGCGTGGCGCGCGCGCTCCTCTCGGTGCCCGGGCACGCCTTCTTCGGAGCGGTCATGGGGTACTACCTGGGCGTCGCGAAGTTCTCTGCCCGGGAGATGCGGTGGCTCCTCACCGGACTGGGACTGGCCACCCTGGCGCACACGGTCTACGACGCCCTGGTCTTCTCCCAGTCCGCCTACACCCTGGCCGTGATCCCGTTCGTGCTGCTGCTCTGGCGCCGCTCGGTCGTCTTGACGCGCCGCGCGCACGCGATGGAGAACCCGCGCACGCGGGCGTCCTGAGGGTGGCTACTCCCGCACGGTCAGCTTTGCGTTCATCCCGGCGTCCTTGTGACCGGGGAGATCGCAGACGATGACGTAGTTCCCCGACCTGAGTGTGACGCGCAGGTGATCGGTCTTCTCAGGAAGGATCGAGGCAATGCTGCCCAGGCGTTTCCCGGCTGCATCCTCGATCACGAAGTTGTGCTCCAGCGCCCCCTCGTTCTTCACCGCGAAGATGACCTCGCCGGATCGGACGGCGACCTCCGTGGGGGTAAAGCGGAACTCTTCCGCCTTGATCTGCACGGTCGGCGGGGCTGCCGCACCGCTGACGCGCGGCGCGAGGGTGAGCGCGGCCAGCGCGACACCAAGCGCGAGGAGCAGCGCGGATCGCCTCAGTCCGGGAGTCATCCTTCCTACTTCACGGTGATGGGGTGCGTGACGACCGCGTTGTTGACGTACCCCTGTTCGTTGAACGGGACGCTGGCCGGTTGGACGTTCCCCCGTTCGTCGGTGGCCCGCGCGCGCAGACCATACTCGCCGGGCCGGGCCTCCCACGACATGTCCCAGCGCACCCAGGCCCGCGCGATGTTCGGCTCGTGCAACCGCGCCGCAGTCCAGGTGACGCCGCGATCGAGGCTCACCTCCACACGGGCAATCCGCCCGAAGGGCGACCAGGACCGGCCGGTCAGCGTGCGGCGGCCGGCCCGGATCTCCCCTTCCCAGGGCAGCTCGAAAGCGCTCTTGGGGCTCTGCGTCGTCAGGATGGGGCCCTTCGCCGGGGGCGCGGGGCTGTAGGTCGGCCCGATCAGGACGTAGGTGTCGGTGTTCCACGATGAGAAGAGCGGCTGCTCGGAGACCTCGATCCGCCCCACCCACTTGACGTTGGCGACGCCGATCCAGCCGGGGGTGAGGATGCGCGCCGGAAAGCCGTGATCGGGCGGCAGGGGCTGGCCGTTCATCGCGTAGACGACCAGGGTGTCCTCTTCCAGGGCCTTGGCGATGGACATGGGCCGGCGGACCTTGAGCTCGTCGAGCCCTTCCGGCATGACGTCGCGCGCGGTGGGCTTGAGGCCGGCGCGGTCGAGCACCGCCCGCAGCGGCACGCCCGTCCACTCCGCCACCCCTACCGCGCCGAGGCGCCACTGCGTGCCGGAGGCGCGCCGCCCGTACTGGACCTCGAAGAAGCTGCGGCCGTTGCCCGCGCACTCGACATAGCGCAGCACGGAGACCGACGGCATCTGAAGCAGGTCGTCGAGCGACAGCTCCGCGGGGCGCTGCACTCCCGATCCCTCGATCCGGAGGCGCCAGGTCGCCGCATCCACCCGCGGCGTCCGGGTGTGGTTGCGGACGAAGAAGAGGTCGTTGGGCACGACGTAGCCGCGCCCGTACATGTTCTCCCAGCGCATCTCCTTGTTGCTGGCGAAGTCGTAGAAGAGCTCGGGCGGGGTTGGCTTGACGACCAGGGGCGCCGCGGGCGTGGGCTGCTGGCCGAAGACCCTCCTCAGCGGCCCACCAACCAGCGTCGCCGCTCCGGCGGCGGCGAGCATCTGCAAGAATCGCCGCCGGGACAGCCCCAGACGGCGCGCCTCCCGCCAGAGGTGCTCATCGGCTCTCGCCTCGAGGTAGGGTCGTTCCTCCCGCAGGTCATCGTCCGCCATCGCTCACCGCCCCCCGGTCAGTTCGCCCACGCTCGGCCCGGCGTCGGCCGGACCTTCCTCGATCCTGGCAAAGTGGATGACCGTCACCTCGTCATCCAGGGAAATCTTCCGGCCGTAGATCTTGGCGAGGAAATCGAGCAGGTCTTCGTGCCGGCGCAGCTCGGGATTGTCCCGCTCGATCTCCCGCGGGGAGACCTCGGAGATGCGCTTGAGCTCGACGCGGTCGATGATCGCCGCCCCCACCTTGCGGCGCGTCCCGAAGCGCCGGCCCACGGTGAGCCAGACCACCTGTCCCTCCTGGTATTTATCGCGCTTGTCTCCCAAGCGGATCGTGGCCGTCTTGCGCCCCTGCCGCAGCATCTCTCCGAAGAGAGAGGAATAGAAGTTGATGGCAAACACGGCGGCTACTCTTTCCCCATCGGCAGCCGGATGCCTCCCCGCCGCGCCGCGTCCAGCGCCTCCGGGTAGCCGGCGTCGGCGTGGCGGATCACCCCGGTGCCCGGATCGGCGGTGAGCACCCGCTCCAGCTTTTCCGCCGCGAGCGGCGTCCCCTCAGCCACGACGACCTGCCCCGCGTGGATGGAGTACCCGATCCCCACCCCGCCCCCGTGATGCACCGAGACCCAGGTGGCGCCGGCCGAGGCGTTCACCAGCGCGTTGAGGATGGGCCAGTCGGCGATGGCGTCGGAGCCGTCGCGCATCCCTTCGGTCTCGCGCATCGGTGAGGCCACGGAGCCACCGTCGAGGTGGTCCCGGCCGATAACGATCGGCGCACGCGCCCGGCCGGCCGCCACCAGCTCGTTGAAGGCCAGCCCCGCCTGGGCCCGCTCCCCGTAGCCCAGCCAGCAGATGCGGGCGGGGAGCCCCTGAAAGGGGACGCGCTCTTGGGCCAGCCGGATCCAACGGGCCAGCGCCTCGTCCTGGGGGAAGAGCCGCAGCACCGTCTCGTCGGTGGCGGCGATGTCCGCCGCATCGCCGGAGAGGGCGGCCCAGCGAAACGGCCCCTTCCCTTCGGCGAAGAGCGGGCGGATATAGGCCTGCACGAAGCCCGGGTAGGCGAAGGCGTCCGCGTAGCCCGCCTCGCGGGCGACGCCCCGCAGATTGTTGCCGTAGTCGAACACCACCGCTCCACCCCGGGCGAACCCGACCAGCGCGGCGCAGTGCGCGGCGATCGACTCGCGGGCCATCCGCACGTAGCGCTCGGGGTCGGATCGGCGCAGCTGCACCGCCTCCTCGGCGGACACTCCCGCGGGAATGTAGCCGCCGAGCGGATCGTGCGCCGAGGTCTGGTCGGTGACGACATCGAAGGCTACGCCTCGGCGCAGCAATTCGGGATGGGTCTCCGCCGCATTCCCCAGCAGCGCGACCGAGAGCGGCGCTCCCCGCCGGCGCGCCTCCTCCACCCAGGCGACCGCCTCGTCCAGCCGGTCGGTGCTGCGATCGACCCAGCCGGCGCTGCGCCGGCGGTGGATGCGCGCGGGGTCGGCCTCCACGATCAGGGCGACCCCTTCGTTCATCGTCACGGCCAGTGGTTGGGCCCCGCCCATGCCGCCCAGGCCGGCCGTGAGCACGGCGCGGCCGCGGAGGGTTCCCCCGAAGTGACGGCGCGCCACCGCCGCGAGCGTCTCGTACGTCCCCTGCAGGATCCCCTGCGTGCCGATGTAGATCCACGATCCGGCGGTCATCTGCCCGTACATCGTCAACCCCGCCGCTTCCAACTCCCAAAACCGCTCCCAGGTGGCCCAGGCGGGGACCAGCATGGCGTTGCTGATCAGGACGCGCGGCGCCCACGCGTGGGTGCGGAAGACGCCCACGGGCTTCCCCGACTGCACCAGCAGCGTCTCGTCATTCTCCAGGTCTGTCAGCGCGCGGACAATCGCGTCAAAGGCGGCCCAGCTGCGCGCCGCCCGACCGGTGCCGCCGTAGACGATGAGGTCCTCCGGCCGCTCCGCCACCTCGGGGTCGAGGTTGTTCATCAACATGCGCAGCGCTGCTTCCTGTCCCCACCCCTTGCAGGATCGAGCGCTCCCCCGCGGCGCCCGCACGACCCGCGGTCCGGGCTGCGTCACACCCGCTCCCCCCGGCTCCGCGCCATCAATCCAGGGGTCCGGCGACGGCATCGGCCGCGGCCACCAGCGCTCCGCCCTCGACGAGGCGGTGGCCCGCCTCCAGATCGGCGGAGAGGACCCGGTCCGCCGCCAGTGGCGGCACCGCCTCCCGCACCCGCCGGTGGACGGCGCATACCGCCGGCGCCGCGCGCTCAACGCCTCGAAAATCCAGCGCCTGCGCCGCGGCCACGGCCTCGATGGCCAGGACCTGCTCGACGTGCTCCACCACCTGGGCGGCCTTGCGCGCGGCGATGCTGCCCATGCTGACGTGATCCTCCTGGTTCGCCGAGGTGGGAATCGTATCCACGCTGGCGGGGTGGGCCAAGACCTTGTTTTCCGATACCAGCGCCGCCGCTGTATATTGTGCCAGCATCAGGCCGGAATGCAGCCCTCCCTCGGCCGTGAGGAACCCGGGCAGCCCGGAGAGGTGTGGGTTGACCAGCCGCTCGATGCGCCGCTCGCTGATCGTCCCCAGCGTCGCCGCAGCGATCGCCAGCGTATCGAGGGCGAGGGCCACCGGCTGACCATGAAAGTTGCCTCCGGAGAGGATGCGGCCGTCGACGACCAACGGGTTGTCGGTCGCGGAGTTGATCTCGATCTCGATGATCGCGCGGGCGAAGGCGATGCCATCCCGGGCGGCGCCGTGCACCTGCGGCATGCAGCGCAGCGCGTAGGCGTCCTGGACCTTTCCCGCCGGCCGGTCCAGGCGCGTGCCGGCGAGCAGACGGCGCAGGTTCGCCGCGCTGACCTGCTGGCCGCGCTGGGGCCGCAGCGCCGCGAGGGCGGCATCGAACGCCTCCGGAAGCGCCAGCAGCGCCTCGGCGCTCATCGCCCCGGCCACGTCGGCGCAGCGCGTCAGCGCGTCCGCGCGCGCGACCGCCAGCGCCCCGACCGCAGTCATCATCTGGGTCCCGTTGATGAGGGCGACCCCCTCTTTGAACGACAGCCTGACCGGTGGCAGGCCGGCCTCGGCCAGCGCCTCGCCCGCCGGACGCGGGCCGGTCGGACCCAGGACGGCGCCTTCCCCCACGAGCGCGAGGGCGAGGTGGGCCAGCGGCGCGAGATCCCCGCTCGCTCCCACCGATCCTTTCTCGGGGATGACCGGATGCAGGTTCGCGTTGAGCATCCCCAGCAGCCCCTCGATGATCTCGAGGCGGACCCCCGAAAACCCGAGGGCTAGCGTGTGGGCTCGCAGGAGCAGCATGGCCCGCACGACGTCGACCGGCAGCGCATCGCCGATGCCGGCGGCATGGCTGCGCACGATGTTCAGCTGGAGCGCCGCGGCCTGGTCGGGGGAGATCGCCACGGTGGCCAGGTCCCCCACCCCCGTGGTCACCCCGTAGACCGGTTTTCCGCTGCCGACGAGATGCTCGATGACCTCTCGCGCCCGCCGGACGCGCTCCACCGCGCCGGGGGAGACGGCGACGCGCGCCCCCTGGCGGACGACCCGGCCGACGTCTTCGAGGGTGAGCCGCTCCCCGATCTGGACCTGCACGGAAGCTACTTCACGCGAGGGTCGACGAAGGTCACCTGCGGCTTTTTGTTGCGTTCGGCGCGCGCCGTGGCCAAGGTGGCGCCCTGGTAGATCAGCGTGAGATCGACGCGTTTGACGTTCTTCAGCGCCGGTTGGGCTTCTGCGAGCTGATCGGGAATGCTCAAGATGACTTCGCTGGCCAGTTCCGCCTCCGCGGACAGGAAGGTGCGGGAGTCCTGTTTCGACTGGCCGGGCTTGAACGTCGCCGATTCGAACGTGACGGCGACGACCCCGGCGGCCTGGTCAAAGGTGGCGGCCTTGACCGTGTCGCGGCCGATGATGTTCTCGACCAGATTCTTGATCACGATCTCCGCGCTCGGCGGCCGGGTGGCCGCCTCCTGCCGCTGGCGATAGACGTAATCCCAGGCGAAGAGCGCGCCACCCGCCAGCGCCGCCACCAGGACGAAGATGAGGAGCGGGAGCGGGTTGATGCCGCTCCTGCGCGCGATGCGCCCTACCGGTGCTCGTGCCACGTACGCCACCTCCGCTATGATGTTGCCGCGCGCCCGGCGCTAGACCTCCGCGCGGATCGCCTCGCTCGCGGTGATCACGCCGCGGTAGAGAAAGGAGACCTGCCGGATCGCCGCCTGGAGGTCGAACGGCGTGATCGCCGAGACGGCATCGACCGGCAGGATCACCCGGTAGCCGCGCAGCGCCGCGCTGCCCGCGGTGTGCAGCACGCAGATGTTCGCCACCGTGCCGCAGACAATGACGGTCTCGATGCCGGCCAGCCGCAACTCGTGATCAAGCGAAGTCCCGAAGAACCCATCGTAGCGCAGCTTCTGCATGACCCGCTCCCCCGGCCGCGGAGCCAGCTCCTCGACGATCTGCCATCCCCACGTGCCCTCCAGCACGTGGCGCCCCCAAATGGGGAATTCGGGGTCCCCCTCCTGATGGGTATCCTGGGTGAAGAAGACGCGCATTCCCCGCGTACGGGCCAGGGTGAGCAGCCGCTGCAGCGCGGGAATCGTGGCGGCGGCGGTCTCGACGAGGAGCGCCCCGCCTGGCTTCACGAAGTCGTTCTGCATATCCACCACGATCAACGCGGTTGTGCGCGCCTCGACCGGGACGCTGCGTTCGACCGTGTACGCGGGGACGTCGAGCGGGGCGGCCACGCCGGAGGCGCCCACGCGCTCAGGCGGGCGCCGACCGCACCACCGGGCGGAGCACCGCCACGGCCAGCCAGATCAGGACGAGGTCGATGAGCGTCTCAAGCGCGACGCCTCCCGCCACGACCGGAATTGGCAAGAGGGCGAGGCGAAGGATCAGGAAGGCGACGACATTGAGGACGTGCCCCACAATGATAGCGAATGCCCCGGCCCAGGAGTTCGCCCGGGAGAGCACCCCCGCCGTGATCCCCATAATAGTGTGGGGAATAATTGCCGCCAGTTCGTATGGCCGGCCGCCGGCCGGGCTGACCACGGCGTTCAGCGAGGTGCCGATAAGCCCCACGAGCGCTCCTGCGTAAGGCCCGAATAGCATGCCCGCCACGACGACCACCACCATGTTGATGGCGATCACGCCTTGCCCGCGCAGCATGGGGTTGGGCAATTGCGGCGTGATGTAGAACCCGATGACGACGTACAACGCGGCCATCACCGCGACGTAGGCGATCCGGCGAGTGGACATCCGTCCCCCCCTCCTCCGCCGTTCTGCGGTTCTAGTGGAGCATCCGGCTCATTCTAGAGATACGGTTGCCCGTGGGTCAATTCCAAGCGGGAGCCTGCTGGACACGACGCGAAACGGGCGCTCGCGGCCGTGTCCCGTCTTTCGGCCGCTCGGGCGTCCGTTTCGCGTCGTGTCTAGGAAGGTTCTGGCTTGGGTTTGAGCCGCGGTAGGCCGGACTCTGGACGGGGCTTAGGCTCCGCGGGCAGGTCGGGCTGGATGGCTTCGGGCGCCTCCGGGGCAGGCGGGGTCTCGGCGGGCAGTCCCTGCAGCACGCGCTCCAGCGCCTCCGCCTCCAGGCTCTCCTTCTCGAGCAGGGTCTTGGCCACCCGCTCCAACTTCTCGCGATTGTCCGTCAGCAAGGTGCGGCCGCGCATGTAGCACTCGTCGATGATGCGCCGGATCTCCTTGTCGATCTCGTAGGCGATCTCCTCGCTGTAGTTGCGGCTCTCCACCAGGTCGCGCCCCAGGAAGACCGGGCCGTGGCGCTTGCCCAGCGTGAGCGGACCGAGTTTCTCCGACATCCCGAACTCCGTCACCATGCGCCGCGCCAGCTCGGTGGCCTGCTCGAAGTCGTTCTGCGCGCCCGTGGTCACTTCGCCGAAGACGATCTCCTCCGAGACCCGGCCGCCCAGGGCGACGGTGATGCGGTCGAGGATCTCGCCGCGCGTGTAATTGTACTTGTCCTCCGGCGGCGCGGAGATGACGTAGCCGAGCGCCATCCCCCGCGGCAGGATGGTGACCTTGTGCGGCGGGTCGGCGTTGGGCAGCAGCTTGGCCAGCAGGGCGTGCCCGGCCTCGTGGTAGGCGGCGATCTCCCGCTCCTTGGGGCTGAGGATGCGGCTCTTGCGCTGTGGGCCGGCGATGACGCGCTCGATCGCCTCCTCCAGCTCAGCCATGGTGATCTTCTTCTTGTTGCGCCGCGCCGCCAGCAGCGCCCCTTCGTTGACCATGTTGGCCAGATCGGCGCCGCTGAAGCCAGGGGTCCGCTTGGCCAGGGTCTCGCTGTTGACGTCGTCGGCCAGTGGCTTGCCGCGCTGGTGCACCTCGAGGATGGCCTTGCGCCCCTTGGTGTCGGGGTTGTCCACGACGATGCGGCGGTCGAAGCGGCCCGGGCGCAGCAGCGCCGGGTCGAGGATGTCCGGGCGGTTGGTGGCGGCGATGAGGATGATCCCCGCGTTGGGGTCGAACCCGTCCATCTCCACTAGCAGCTGGTTCAGGGTCTGCTCGCGCTCGTCGTGACCGCCGCCCAGCCCGGCGCCGCGCTGGCGGCCGACGGCGTCGATCTCGTCGATGAAGACCAGGCAGGGCGCCGACTTCTTCGCCTGATCGAAGAGGTCCCGTACGCGGCTGGCGCCGACGCCCACGAACATCTCCACGAACTCCGATCCAGAGATGGAGAAGAAGGGAACCCCCGCTTCGCCGGCAATGGCCTTGGCCAGCAGCGTTTTACCGCTGCCCGGCGGCCCGACCAGCAGGACGCCGCGGGGGATCTTTGCGCCGAGCGCCTGAAACTTCTTGGGATGCTTGAGGAACTCGATGATCTCTTCGAGTTCCTCCTTGGCTTCCTCCACCCCGGCCACGTCGTCGAACGTGACCTTCGGCTTGTTCTCGGTGTGCAGCCGGGCTCGGCTCTTGCCGAAGGACATCGCCTGGTTGGACCCGGACTGCGCCTGCCGCAGCATCAACATCCAGACGCCGACGATCAGGAGGATGGGCAGCATGGAGGTGAGGATGTTTGGCCACAGCGCCGAGCGGGACTGCGGCTCGTACTCGATCGCCACGTCCTTGGAGGCGAGCAGCGCGATCGTGTCCTCCGTGGCCGGGCCGTAGGTGATGAAGTTCTCGCCGCTGCGCAGCTTCCCGGTGATCCGGTCGTCGCTGATCTTCACCTCGCGGATCTGCCCCTGCCGCACGTAGGTCAAGAACACGCTGTAGCTGATCGGGGTGCTGCGGGCCGCCTGTTTCTTGTAGAGGGGCAGGAAGATGTAGACGATGACCGCGATGATCACCGCCCAGACGACCATGTTGCGCACGTACCGGTTCAGCACGACGACCCTCCACCCAAACGAGTCTACCCCTTGCCCGCCGCGGCGGCTCGGCCTTCCATCAGCGCCCGCAGCCGCATCACCCGCCGGGTCCGTGGCGTGACCCGAGCATCCTCCGCGACGCGCCAGCCGACGACCCAGACGATCGCGCCGTCAGCGTCCTCGAGCACCGGGATGCGCGCGCGGCGGAGGCGAGGGACCTTTTCGTCGGTGAGAAAATCCCCCACCTTCTTCTTGCCCCGCATCCCCAGCGGGCGAAACCGGTCTCCCCGGCGCCACGCCCGCAGCCTCAGCGGCGGGCGCACCCGGTCGGCATCGACATAGGTTGCGCCGTCGCTCACGTCGGCCTCGCCGGAGCTCAGCAGCTCGCTCTCCACCACGAGACCGAAGGACGCCGCCTCCAGCCGCCCCTGCTCCGGCAGCACGTACTCCGCGCCGGACCGCTCGGGCCGGGCGAGAGGTTGGAGGAGCACGCTGCCCTCCCGCGCCTCCGCGACGACTCCCGGCAGGCTGAGCCGCTGACCGGTACGGCCGCCCTCAACGAGACGCACCCCTTCTTCCAAGTGGACGATCTTGAGGCGGCCGATGTTCCCGCCGGCCAGACCCACCGCCCGCCGAAACACCCGCCGCCGGACCGCCTCTGCCTGTTCGAGCAGCCGGGACCGGTCCACCGCCACACCATCTAGCACAGGGGCGATCACGGCCTCCGCGGCGCGCGCGGTCAGCGCTTCCAGCGCCTCATCGTCGAGCGCGAGCGCGTCTGCGGTCTGCTTCAGCCTCTTCTGTACATCGGGCATATACCCTGCCAGCGCCGGGATCAAGTCGTGCCGCAGTGAATTTCGCGCGTGGCGGAGATCCTGGTTCGAGGGGTCCTCGCGCCAGGGAAGCCCCCGCCGGATCAGCTCGGCCCGCAGCTCCACTCGCCAGATGTCCAGCAGCGGCCGGATCACGAAGCGGCCGCCCATCGGCCGGCGGGCCCACATCCCCCCGGGATACCTGCCGCGCAGAAGCCGCAGCAGCAGCGTCTCGACCTGGTCGTCGGCCGTGTGTCCCACGGCGATCACGCCGGCGCCCCATCGCTCCGCCGCACGGAGCAGGAAGGCATAGCGCACCTCCCGGGCGGCTGCTTCGAGGGAGAGGTGGTGGGTGCGGGCGTGGCCGGCGGAATCGGCGCTCTCCAGGTGGAGGGGGAGATCCCACGCTGCGGCCAGCGCCGCGACGAAGCGGGCGTCGACCTCCGCCTCCGGCCGGAGCCCGTGGTTGAGGTGGGCCACGGCGAGCCGGAGGGCCCAGCGCGGGGCAAGGTCGCGCAGGCAGGCCAGGAGCCCCACCGAGTCAGCGCCGCCTGACGTTGCGACGACGACCCGATCGCCCCGCCCCAACAACCTCCGCCGGAGGAGAGCCGCCTCCACGCGTTCCAGGAGTGTGTCCGCCAAAGCAAAAGAGCCCCCTTCGCGAAGGCCCAGGTGGTGGCGGCGGGGAGACTCGAACTCCCGACTCCGCGGGTATGAGCCGCGTGCTCTCACCAGCTGAGCTACGCCGCCACGCTCCTCATTATAGCGTTCGCGGGGAGCAGCAGGCTATCGAATGCGGAAGGGGAGCGCGGGGGTGGTGATCCCCGCGCCGGTCTCTCCGGCCCGGCCCAGGAACACCCCGACGATCTCGTAGTCTCCCGGCGCCGCGCGGCGTCCCTGCAGGTCTTGCTGGCTCCACGCCGCTTTGAACGTGAGGGTGTCTCCGGAGCGCATGGACACGTCCTGGATGACCTGCGCGAAGGCCTTGTCGTCCGACCACCGCCAGACCAGCGCGCCGCCGCGGCGGACGAGCAGATCGAAGCGCTGCCCCGACGTAAAGCGCACCCGGACAGGGTTCTCCCCCTCGTGCCGGAGCGTCAGGGTGGCCTCCACCGGCTCGCCGACGACGAAACTGGATTTGCTCAGGCTCAATTCGAGGCGCAGCGTTCCCCGCGCCTCTTGCACCATCGGCGGGGCGGTCACGGTCAACGCCAGGGCGGCGATGACAAACCAGAGTAGCGGAACGGGCACGAGCCGTCACCTCGAGTCGTCGTCTTCCGCCTCATAGTACGCGCTGAGGGAGGCGCTGGTTCCAGACGCGGGGCGGGAACTACTTGATCCCCAAACGGGGAGGTTCGTAGCGGATCTTGCCCGCGCCGATCTCTTCGAGGGCGATGGTCACCGGGTTCGCCGTCTCCACGTCCACCATCGGCAGCGCGCCTTCCTTCAATTGGCGGGCGCGCTTGGCCGCCACGATGACCAGGGCGTACTTGTTGTCCACGCGGTCCAGCAAGGATTCAAGCGGGGGCTTGATCACGCGTACACGCTCCGAAACCGGGTCATGGGGATCGCCTCGAGCAGGCGGATGATGACCTAGGCTACGGCAGGTATTTTAGCAGGAAAACGCGTGCAGCGGCGGGACACCGCCAGGCGCGGCCCTAGCGCACGGCAGCCGGACGCGACCGGCCCAGCAACTGGTCAAATTCCTCCAGGTTGGTCGCGCGCGCCGCGGCTTCTTCATAGGTGACCAGACCGTCATCAACCAGGTGGCGAAGCGCCTGGTTGAGGGACTGCATCCCGTCCCGCGACCCTGACTGAATCACCGATGGGATCTGGAACGTCTTCCCTTCGCGGACCAGGTTCCGCACGGCGGGGGTCATCTTCATCACCTCGACCGCAGCGACCCGCCCCTTCCCGTCCCGCCGCGCCAGCAGGGTCTGCGAGAGCACCCCCACCAGCGAGAGGGAGAGCTGGGTGCGCACCTGCTCCTGCTGATAGGGCGGGAAGACGTCGACGATCCGCTCCACCGACTGGGCCGCCCCCTGCGTGTGCAGGGTGGCGAAGACCAGGTGCCCCGTCTCGGCCGCGGTGATGGCGGTGGCGATCGTCTCGAGGTCGCGCATCTCCCCAATGAGGATGACGTCCGGATCCTGACGCAGCACGTGGCGGAGGGCGTGGGCGAAGGAGTGCGTATCCGCCCCCACCTCCCGCTGATCGATGATGCACTGGATGTCCTGGTGCAGGTACTCGATCGGATCCTCGACGGTGACGATGTGGCACGAGCGATGCTTGTTGATGTGGTTGATCAAGGCAGCCAGTGTCGTAGACTTGCCGCTCCCCGTCGGGCCCGTTACCAGCAGCAAGCCGCGAGGCAGCTCGGCGAAGCGCTCCACCCCGGGCGGCAGCATGAGCTCGGAAACGGTCGGGATTTTCATCGGAATCGTCCGAATCGCCGCTCCCATCGCGCCGCGCTGTTGAAAGATGTTCACCCGGAAGCGGGAGAGTCCGGTCAGGCTGTAGGCGAAGTCCAGCTCGAGTTCTTGCCGGAAGACGGCGCGCTGTTCGTCGGTGAGCATCGATTCGATCAGCGATTGCAGCTCGGCCGCCTCGAAGGGTGCGGCGCTGAGGGCGACGAGGCTGCCGTCGATGCGCAGGATGGGCGGGTTGTTCACCTTCAGGTGCAGGTCGGAAGCACGCCGTTCGATGACCGTCGCCAGGAGGGCGTTGATGTCCATGAGGCGTCCGGGTTATGCCCCTCCCCGGGCGGCGCTAGACCGCATGCTACACTGGTCGCCGTGCCCCGCCGCATCCACCTGCTCAGCCTGAGCGGCGCGTTCATGATCTTCTCGCTCATGGTCGGTCAGCCCGTGCTGCCGCTCTACCTGCAGGAGCGCGGCCTCCCGCCCGGCGAGGTGGGGCTGCTCGTGGGGATCTCGTCCTTCGCCCTGATCATCACCGAACTCACCGCGATGGCGATGAGCCGGCGGGTGGGCCGGCGCAGCACCCTGCTGATCAACACGGTCGCCGGGGCGTTGGCGCAGCTGTGGTTCACGCTCGCCATGACGCGCTCGGAGTGGTATCTCAGCCGCTTCCTCCTCGGTGCCTTCCGCGGCTTCGTCTGGCCGGTGCTCTTCGCGGAGGTCTCCGACGCCGCCCCTCCGGGACGCGCGGGGCGCGCGTTTTCGATCTTCTGGCTCTACTTCGGCGTCGGGCTCCTCACGGGGCCCCTGATCGGAGGATGGCTGGGGGACGCCTCCGGCCTGCGGGCGCCACTCCTGCTCTCGGCGCTGCTGGGTCTGCTGCCGGCGGCGCTGGCGCCGTCCTTCAGCCGGCAGCGCGACGCGCCCGTGCCGCTGCTCGCCGCCTTTGGCGCGCTGCTGCGCCAGCGCGAGGTCGTTGCGATCTGGACGCTGCAGGCGATCGGGACGACGGTCTTCGGCGTCTACCTGACCTTCCTCCCCCTCTACGCGGCGTCACGTGGGATCACCGCGGCGCAGATCGGCCTCATCTTCGCGGTGGGGTCAGTCGCCTTCGTCGCGGCGCAGCTGCCCTCGGGACGGCTGCTGGAGCGGTTCTCCCCGGCGGCGCTGCTGATCCCCGCCTATCTCGTGCGCGGCGCGGCCACCGCCGCCGTACCCTTCGTGGGAACCTTCACGGCCCTCGTCACGCTCAACGGCGGGGCCAGCATCATCGGCGCCGTGATCCCGCCGGTGCTGACGGCGCGCCTGGCAAGCGTCGCCGGGGGAGGAGCCGTCGTGGTCATGGGCGGTTTCAACGCGGCCGCGGACGTGGGCTTCTTCCTCGGCCCGACGCTGGGCGGGATCGTCGCCCGTTACGGTTTGACCTGGCCCTTCCTCCTGGCCCTGCCGCTGGCCGCCGCCGGTGTGGTCCTCAATCTGATGGCGTTTCCGCGCGGCGCGCGCCGCGCCGCTCCACCCAATGCCTCGGAGCAGATGGCGGGGATGTCAGGGGCGGGGCGGGAACGTGGCCCCCTCTGAAAACCGAATTGCGGGACACAGTTTTCGTCGGGGGCCACGCTCCCGCTCCATGTCTCGGAACGCGGGTTCTAGGCGCGCTGCCAAGAAAAGTAGGTTAGCCGAACCAGAGCGCCAGGCGCTCTCGCTCGAAGGCGACCTTGGCGGCTAGGTGCTCGGGCGCGGGCTTGAGGACCGTGATGTCCGGCGGATCGGCGAGGAACGCGCCCTCGATCATCGACGCCTGACCCTCTCCCAATTCCAGAAAGCAATATCCCCGGCCGTCGAAGCGGGCCTCAGGGGAACCTCCGTCCACCAGCGCCGCGATGTTGCGCGCGACCACCTGCCCCTGGCGCTCGGCAAAGATGCCGGCCTTGGGGAGGGCCAGCCCGCCGGGCATAGGGATTTCGGTGACGTCGCCGATCGCAAAGACCCCGTCGACCGAGGTCATCAGCGTCTGGGGATCGGGACGGATCCACTCGGCGCCCCCAGTCAGCCCGCTCTCCCGCACGACTGACGGCGGGCGGTGCGCCGGCACGTAGATCGTCAGATCGGCCGGGATCTCCGACCCGTCGGCGAGGACGACGCGCTTCGTCTCCACCCGCGCCACCTGAGTTTTCGGACGGAAGTGAATCTGGCGGACCGTCATGGTGCCCTCCACCCGCGCGCAGGCTGCCGGCCCCGCCACGGGAAGAGACATGGGCTGCGGCGTCAGCACCTCGATCTCGGCCGCCTCCCTCCGCCCCGTTCGACGAAGCAGATCGTCGATCAAGAATGCCGCTTCGTAGGGAGCGGGAGGGCATTTGTAGGGCAGCCCGGCGATGGCGATGAGGATCCTGCCGCGCACAAGAGCCGCCAGCCGCGGGGCGAGCGCCTCGGCCTCGTCAGCCCCATAGAGGTTGGCCCCGCCGTCCACGCCTCCGGGAATCAGATCGGGCCTGGCCTCTGCGCCGAGGGCGACGATCAGGAAATCGTACGAGAGGCGATCGCCATCGGCGACCACCTCACGAGCGTCGAGATCGATTCCCGCCACCAGGGCCCGGCGCAGAGATACGGCGCCGGCGGAAAAGCGGCTGCGCTCGCGGGTCCCGTCCGCCCGATTGCCCCGCCCATCGAGCAGCCAGAGCTTGCGCAGGCCCATCATGAACGTAGGGGACGTATCGACGACCAGCAGATCGATGCGGTCACCGGCGAGGCGATGCAGCTCAAAGGCGGCGGTCAGCCCTCCGAACCCGCCGCCCAGGACGAGCACGCGCGGCCGGGCCATCAGCGGCTCTCTGCGCCCGCGGCGGCGAGCCGATGGGGACGTTCCCCCGCGCGGCTGGCAAGCCGTCCCGCCGTCCACCAGGCCGCCCATCCGGCCGGGATGGCCATCAGGGCGGCCCCGGCGATCATCGCGGCCATCTCGCCCGCGCTCCACCCTCCGCCGCGCGCCGCGTTGGCGGCGGGATAGAACAACCCGGCGAAGAGAATAGTGTAGCCCAATCCCCAGCGGGAGAGCATCTGCGGCTGGTCCAGCCCTTGTGGCCTGACGCGGGTGAGCAGATCGAGGAGCGCAGCCCCGGCGAAGGCCGGAACAGCGACCACCCACGCCGGCATCGGCAGGGGGAGGCTGACCGGCCCGGAGGCGCGCGTCAGCAGGATCACCAGCGGCGTGATCACGACCGCGATGCCAGTCGCCGTCCCGGGACGCCGCAGCAGCGAGACCGCCATTAGTCGCAGGCCGACGAGCACAAAGGTGATGAGCCATGGGCCCGCGACCCCGGCCACCCGGTAGATGCCGGTCGGCTCGAGCGGAATAATGACGAAGGTCGCAAAGCCCACGATGGCGGCGGCCTGGGCGACCATCCACCAGTAGAGCCGGCGAGCCGGGTCTTCGCGCACCATCGCGCTGAGCACGCCCAGCCCGGCGGCGACGGCGCTGAGGAGACCGATGAGATGGGGTGGGCTCCAGAAGGCGAGGACACTCGTCGGCGCCTCTTCGCCAAAGGTGCGATGCCAGAGGTCGTCCAGCGGAGCGGCCAGGATGGTGAGGGCGATGGCCACCCCCAGCACGCGGTATCCGGGTGGGAGGGCGCGCCCCTCGGTCTCATCGCGCCGCCAGCGACCGATGAAGGCGCCGGTCATGATCGCGACGCCGGCATAGACGACCACGTGCGGGGGGATCCAGAAAGAATGCCGTCCGAACGTCCCGTGCCACCAGCCATCGAAGTAGAGGCCGACCACCAGCACCATCGACGCGCCGACGGCGACGCGGTGGAGGCTCTCGCGCGAGGGCAGACGCAGGACGGCGCCCATCATAGCTCCGTCCCCATTGTAGGGCTAGGTGGTTCCTACTGACCGGAGCCGATGATTTCGAGGGTGGGCGTCACCATCGCGCGCCTCAGGCTCAGGCTGCCGGCTGCGATGACCACCTCAACCCGATCGGCCACGAGGCGGTCCCCGGCGGCCCAGCGCCCTTCCGCCCGCACGACGTCATTCAGCGCGATGTCGGCCAACGTCTGTCGCTGGCCGAGCACACGCGTCTCGGGCGTGATCACCACCAGGATGCGCCGCTCGCCGGCGAGGAGGGTCAGCGACGTCTCGGTGCGTGCCACCACGAAGCCCTTGGCCGCGCGGAACTCCGGGCGCGCGGCGCCGGCTGCCGGAGACGAGCCGAGAAGCAGGAGGGCTCCGATCACGATCGCCGATCGAATCTTGTACCCATGCATCTCCACACGCTCCCTGATTGACTCACACCATGCCTACGAGTCGATCTCATCCATTTTTCCCCAACCGCCACTCCATCAACGCCGCGGCAACCCGGGTCGGCTTGGGCTGACGGTACAGCTCGGAGGCATCGCTGAAAGTGAGGTCGACGATCCTCCCACTCAAAGGGCCGCGCAGGTACCGGAAGACCTGGCCGGCGTCCCGGGCGTCGCTCTTGGCGCGGATGCAATGCTGGTTGTAGCCCCAGTAGTCCCCCCGCCCAAGAATCTCCATCCCCTCCTCGATCGTCCGGCGGGCCAGATCCAATCCACCCTCGTGCGGGTGGAACGACCGCTCGGGTGAATCCCCATAGCCCAGGCCATGGTGAAACGCGTCGGCGGTGGAGACGATGACGGCCCTTTCGCTGAGGCGGGCTAGTTCGTCGATCCCGGGCAGCCGCTCCGGTTTCCCGGCGGCGAGGTAGGGGTAGCGTTCGATCACCTCGGGCCCGCGACTCTTCCGGCGACCGGTCTCCGCCGCCCAGAAGTGGCGAAAGCTCATCAGCGCGTGATCCGCCCGCCATTCCTCGCGGCCGCGAATCCCCGGACCCTGAATCCCCCAAAAAAGCCACCGCCCCGGATCCTCTCCCGCGGCGACTCGGACGCGGGCCTCTTCCATTGCCTCGGTGACCGCGTGCAGGACGCTGACCACGACCACCCGATCCGCCCCGCTGTCGAGGCATGCCTGGACGACCGCAGCGATCTGGTGGCCGCAGTCGAGAACGCCGGCGTGGGGGAAGACCAGCACACCGCCGGCACGCAGCGTCGGCGCCAAGTTCCACTGCCGCGCCTGCTCCAGACGCTCAAGCGTGCCCCGCTCCCCCATCGCTTCGTGTTCGCGGCGGTAGAGAGCGTGAATCTCTTCCTGGAGTTTGTCTCGGTCAAGTTTTGGGCCGTTGGTCAAAGAACTCGCTCGTTGAGGACTTCGTAAGGAGCGGTCCGATAGATCCGATAGATGACCGTTCCAGTGTGTGAGAGTCCATCACGTAGTCTGGCGAGTTGCGCTGGATGAGTGACCTTCTGTGCGGCTTCAAGTGAGCAGATCCTCCCCCGTCTCAATCTGGCCTCCGGGAGGTTCCCAGCCGCCCTTCTCGGTCTTGACCAGAAGCACTCGTTCGCCGGGCGCCACCACCACACCAGTCGCCGTAACGATGTGGCGCGGGTCGGACTTCACACGACAAACCTAGGGGAAGGGAAAGGAGATGGTGGGCAGGGAAGGACTCGAACCTCCGAAGGCCGAAGCCGCCTGATCTACAGTCAGGTGCAATTGCCGCTCTGCCACCTGCCCACGCTGCAAAACCCTGACCATTTCTATCTTATCACTACCCCGTCAGTTGCAGGCATTCACCGCGATCATCGAGGACATAGAGATATTGCTGGCTCTCGTGCGGGCCAGGGCGGTGACCCAATCTGTCGCTTCGCCAAGCCGCTGGAAACGATCCAGGCATTGGGCGATACGGGAGTAGTTGGTGTCGGAGTGTGTCGCGACGTGGTTGTAAGCATCACAGCACGCCCGCAACGCAGGCTCTTTGGCGGCTGGGCATCCATGCCCCGCCATTCGCCCACGTTGTAGAAGGTATCACCGACCGCCGCTCCTACCCCCGCCACGGCGAGCAGGGCGCCATTCCTCTCCCTCCCCCTTTCACCACGACTCTGCGACGAAAATGCCCGTGGCTTTCGGAACGAACGGGAGCGATTCCTGTGGGGGTGGGACGGTCCACGGCCCAACGACAAGGCTCCGTGGGCCCACCGCCTCAAGGAGGCCCAATAAAACGAATCGAGGGGAGGCCTCTACGACCTCCCCTCGACTTCACTCCCGGCAGCGACCTACTCTCCCACGGCGTTACCACCGCAGTACCATCGGCCCTGGAGGGCTTAACTTCCGTGTTCGGAATGGGAACGGGTGTGGCCCCTCCGGCATCGCCGCCGGGAATCTCGCATAGGGAAGACCCACAACTCGAACGTCGGGTGCCGCGGCAGGCAAGGTCTGGGCGCGAAGAGCGACACCCAACATTCGAGACTTTTGCCCAGGACTCGAGGGGCGGACTCACGCACATGGCGTTCCGATCACATCCCCTCAGAGCCCCGAACACACCTTCAGGCTCTGTAGAGCTACCCCTAAGGAAGGGTCAAGCCCTCGTCCGATTAGTACCGGTAGGCTCAACACGTTGACCGTGCTTACACCTCCGGCCTATCAACCTGGTCATCTCCCAGGGGACTTACCCGGTTACCCGGTGGGAGACCTCATCTTGGGGTGGGCTTCGCGCTTAGATGCTTTCAGCGCTTATCCCATCCGGACATGGCTACCCGGCACGTGCCCTTGGCAGGACAACCGGTACACCAGAGGTCCGTCCACTCCGGTCCTCTCGTACTAGGAGCAGCTCCCCTCAAGTCTCCTACGCCCGCGGTGGATAGGGACCGAACTGTCTCACGCGTGTTTTTCCTCTGTTTCCAGAGGCACAGACTATAGCTCCATCCTCCGGAAGGACCGGAGGAGCCGGCGTCTGATGGGCACTGGGATTTGCCGGAACCGGCAGGATGCCCATCTCAGGCTTTACAGCCATCAGTCGTTACGGGGAACGGAAGCTTGTACCGAAGTTCTGGCAGTACGTAAGGCTCGATCAGTCTCGCCAGTTTCTTGGCTTCTGCGACGGTCAGATACAACCGCCGCCCTCGCCCCACGCCGCTTCGGTGGATTGCGGTCTTCAGGTTGAAGTTGGCTTCGAGAACCTCCCGCAACCGTTCAAGATCATCAACCCCGAAGCATTGCGTTTCGAGGAGTATCGAGCCTTGCCGTCGGTCGCACGTGCCATCGTCCATGAACCACACCGCAAGCGATTGGGGATGTTCGAGGAGTTGCCGGATCTTGGTCGGAACAACCTTTCGACCTTCCCGATAGAACAATCGCCGCAGTTCAGTCAAGACGGGTGACACCGTGTGACGAACCGCCAGAACGGGTAACCGTCGTTGTCGTTACGGTGTAGAGGAGAAGGTTCTAGATCCCGGAGCTCCTGGTGTTTCCACTCGACATAGGCCTTCAGCTTCTGCGAGTGGACTACTTGGAGCCGGACCCCTCGGCCGTGCGGCTCGAGGTATCCATCTCCGAGCACCGTTCCGATCAACGTCTCCTTCACTTCAAGTTTCCGTTCTTCCCTCGGTATTGTCCTACACAGAAGTTCGGCAGTCTGTGTGAGGATTTCACCGATATCAGCCGGAGAGCACTCCGGGATTGCTCCCGGAGGACGCAGTCTCCTACGTTCTGAACCCAGCTCACGTACCTCTTTAATGGGCGAACAGCCCAACCCTTGGGACCTACTACAGCCCCAGGATGAGATGAGCCGACATCGCACGCGTCTCCATCATTACTGATGGCGTAGACTATATCTTCACCCTGCCCGTTTGCGATCGGGCGAGGGGTCGGCGTTTTGCAGTGGCCATGATTTGCCGGACATCCGGCAGGCTCATTGCCTCGGCCTTGCGGCCTCAGTCGTTACGGGGTCATCACGGAGTGAGTCCGTTAGACTTCCCACGGTGTTGCCCTCGATCATGATGATCGGTCGGGGTCCACCGTTATAAGCCGATACGTTCGACAGCATTTCTGCTGCCTCACCCCCTAGTCGAGGTGCCAAACAGGGTCGTCGATGTGGACTCTTGGACCCTATTAGCCTGTTATCCCCGGGGTAGCTTTTATCCGTTAAGCCACGGCGCTTCCACTTGCCGCCGTAGGATCACTAGGCCCGGCTTTCGCCTCTGCTTGGCTTGTATGCCTCGCAGTCAAGCCCCCTTATGCCCTTGCGCTCGACGCACGGTTTCCAACCGTGCTGAGGGGACCTTTGGGCGCCTCCGTTACTGTTTGGGCAATAGTGTTTGCCCAGCTCGAGGGAGTTTGTAAACCATCGCAGGAATCAGATAGGGTTCCACTAACGCCACGAACCGTTCCAATGACCGCCCAGCAATAACAATCTGATGACCTTCCGCTTGCCGCCGCAAGAGCGCTTCCAGCAAGAACTGCGCCCTCAACACTTCAGTCAGCGTCTCTACGTCGCTTTGCTCGTATCCCTGCGTGTTCAGCAGGACTGCCCGAGATTGCCGCCACTTCACGGATCCATCATCCATGAACCAGTAAGCGAGGCCTCGCGGCTTTAGCCACCGGTGAATCAGCGGAGGCACGTGCTTCCGGGCTCCTTGATAGAACTGTTGCGCGTAGAATCGGAAAGCACCGTGACTGACGGTCTGGAACCACCAGTTCACGCTCGCGTGGCCTCTTGAAACCACCCGCTTCTCTTGAGGTGCACTCAGCACCCAAGGCTCGAACAGGAGATAGAGGTGCTCAACGTACTCGCGGTGTTTCTCACTCTGTTCGATCTTCAAGCGGTAAGTCTGACCACGACCGCGCGCTTCAAGGTGCGCGTCACCGAGCAGCAATCCAACAAGGGCCTCACGTTGGACTTTCGTGAGTACTAGACCCTTCTTGTACTGCTCGATTTCGCGGGAATGGACCAGTAGAACCAACCTCCTGCGCTCTTCCCTTTCGAGCCGGACACCCCTGCGGGCTCCCGATCGCTCGGGAGTTCAGACTGTATCATCATCCGATTCACGGATGCCTGGCGTTCAGTCGTTGAGGGGTCACGAGGACTTCCCTGCTGATTGTCCGCATCGGACGCGTTTTCAGTCCTTTCGGACTAGCGCCGAATTCTACACCCCTTCAGCTGAAGGTGAAGGCATCCTTCAGCCTAAGAGGACGGATGTCCCAGCATATAGCCAGATTTGCCCCCGGCGTCACCGCCAGGGCGCCCCACAATTGAGGCGACCGCCCCAGTCAAACTGCCCACCTGCCACGGTCCCGAAACCCGATCAGGGCCTTGGTTAGGACGTAATCTTCTCGAGGGTGGTATTCCAAGGTTGGCTCCACCGAGGCTGGCGCCCCGGCTTCTCCGCCTCCCACCTATCCTCTACACGACAAGACCACATCCAGTAGCAAGCTGCAGTAAAGCTCCACGGGGTCTTTCCGTCCAGCCGCGGGTAGCCCGTGTCTTCACGGGCCGCACAACTTCGCCGAGTCCCTCGTCGAGACAGCGCTCAGCTCGTTACGCCATTCGTGCAGGTCGGAACTTACCCGACAAGGAACTTCGCTTGAACCTTACTCAACCCGAAGATTGAGCGGACGACTTAGTTCCCCAATCGTCGTCCCTGCATGTCGCCATGCAGTCGGGACCATATCTTCATCCGATGTCTCGGACGTCCGGCGTATGGTCTCTGAGGATTCTGATCAGTAGAACCGATCAGTCTTTCCTGCTGATCACCTGCACCCATCGCTTTGTCACCCAAGGAACCCATCGACGGATTCTCAGGTAGCGTGGGATACTCAGGCTTCCCAGCATACAGCCGGATGCGAACCGTGCTGTTGCCAGCACGGAAGGCAGCGAGTCCTACCTTAGGACGGTTATAGTTACCGCCGCCGTTCACCGGGGCTTCGGTTCCAGGCTTCGCCCGGGCGAACCCGAGCTAACCCGTCTCCTTAACCTTCCGGCACTGGGCAGGCGTCAGCCCCTATACGTCGCCTTGCGGCTTAGCAGAGACCTGTGTTTTTGCTAAACAGTCGACTGAGCCTATTCTCTGCGACCTCATCGGGCTTCCGCTGTACGCGGTCACCCTAGCGAGGCACCCCTTATCCCGAAGTTACGGGGTCATGTTGCCGAGTTCCTTGACGAGGGTTCTCTCGCGCGCCTTAGCACGTTCAGTGCCTGGCCACCTGTGTCGGTTTGCGGTACGGGCGCCCTGACGCCTGGTCACGAGGCTTTTCTTGGCAGCGTGGGATCGGCCACTTCGCTCGCGGTTGCCCTTGAGCTCGCATTCGCGTCTCGGCGTTGAATGAGGCCCCGGATTTGCCAGGAGCCTCCGCCTACCCGCTTAGCCCGGGACGACCAGCACCCGGTAGGCCTACCCTTCTGCGTCCCCCCGTGACTCGTAACGGAGCCAGAGCGGGGCCGGAATGTCGACCGGCTATCCATCGGCTACGCCTTTCGGCCTCGCCTTAGGTCCCGCCTAACCTTACGAGGACGAGCCTTCCGTAAGAACCCTTAGCCTTTCGGCGGGCAGGATTCTCACCTGCCTTTTCGCTACTCATGCCGGCATTCGCACTTCCGCGTCGTCCAGCAGTCCTCACGGTCTGCCTTCAATCTACAGCGGAACGCTCCCCTACCGCGCGGCCGCAAGCGGCCGCACCCGCAGCTTCGGTCGATGGCTTGAGCCCCGTTGGATCTTCGGCGCAGCATCGCTCGACCAGTGAGCTGTTACGCACTCTTTGAAGGATGGCTGCTTCTGAGCCAACCTCCTGGCTGTTTTAGCGGTGCCACTTCCTTTCCCACTTAGCCATCAGTTCGGGACCTTAGCTGGCGGTCTGGGTTGTTTCCCTTTTGACGATGAAGCTTATCCCCCACCGTCTCACTCCCGATGAGCACCAACCCGGCATTCGGAGTTTGGTTGGGTTCGGTACGGGTTCTCCCGCCCTAGCCCATCCAGTGCTCTACCACCGAGCGGTTCCATCGAGGCTGCACCTCAATGCATTTCGGGGAGAACCAGCTATCTCCGGGTTCGATTGGCATTTCACCCCTACCCACAGCTCATCCCCTGGTATTGCAACACCAGTGGGTTCGGGCCTCCACGCGGGACTAACCGCGCTTCACCCTGGCCATGGGTAGCTCACCCGGTTTCGGGTCTGGGCTGTGCGACTGGCCGCTTGCGCGGCCCTTCCGTCCGGAAGCGGCGCCCTATTCAGACTCGGTTTCCCTACGCCTGCGGGATTCTCTCCCTTCAGCTCGCCACACAGCACAACTCGCCGGCTCATTCTTCAATAGGCAAGCCGTCAGGCCTTCCGATCCCGAAGGATCGGCATAGCCCTCCGACTGATTGTAGGCACACGGTTTCAGGTTCTATTTCACTCCCCTCCCGGGGTTCTTTTCACCTTTCCCTCACGGTACTCGTGCGCTATCGGTCGCCAGGGGTATTGAGCCTTGGAGGGTGGTCCCCCCAGGTTCCCACGGGGTTCCACGTGTCCCGTGGTACTCAGGAACGTCATCCAGGAAGTCCCCGCCCTTTCGCCTACCGGGCTCTCACCGTCTGCGGCATGCCGTTCCAGGACATTTCGACTAGAACGGGGATTGGTAACTTCCCGGCCGGACCGCAGTCCGGCCCAACGACGTCCTACAACCCCCCCGGTGCAACGCCTGCGGGCTATCACACACCGCGGGTTTGGGCTATTCCCGTTTCGCTCGCCACTCCTCCGGGAATCTCGGTTGATTTCTTTTCCTCCGGGTACTGAGATGTTTCAGTTCCCCGACTGGCCTTCCCGCGCCTATGGATTCAGCGTGGGATGACGCGGTATGACCCGCGCCGGGTTTCCCCATTGGGAGACAACCGGATCGAAGGTTGCTAGGCACCTCCCCGGTCCTTTCGCCGCCGACAGCGTCCTTCTTCGGCCCCTGGCGCCAGGGCATCCACCGTGCGCCCTTAGTAGCTTGACTACCCGCCTTAGGAGCAGCTCTACAGAGCCTGTAACACACAGCCAATGCAACGCACCGCTAGTGCTACAGGTGTCTTCCCTATGCAGTTGTCAATGTGCGCCACCTGATCGAGGGGTCGACCGGGCCCGACCGGAGCCGGATTAAGGGGGGTCGTGAAGGCACAAAAAGAGGGGATGAGCTTCATCCCCCGGACGCTCATCCGAAGAACGATATGCGGTTTTACCCGCTAAGATACACCCAATCCCTCCCCATAGTGCCGAAGCTTATTATGGCGGGGCTCCCACACCTTGTCAACGGCCTCGAACACACGCTCATCGGCCCCGAGCGATCGTGCTCGCGGAGCCGCGCCGGGCGATGCCCTAACGCGACCCTGTGGCGCTGCGGAGTTTCGCCACGTCCGCGGCACCGAGCACCAGCCTGGTCCGCGTGGCGAGGTAGGCGACGTCGATGTTGATGCCCGCGTCGCCCACGCGCCGCGCCGTCCGGCCGAGGCTGCCCGGTGTGTCCTCCATTTCCACGACGACGACGTCTCGCTCGGCGCTCACGCGGAGTCCGGCGCCCTCGATCGCCCGCCGCGCTCCCGCGGCGTCCTCCACGAGCAGGTGCACCGCGGCCTGACCCCCGCCTGACGGCAGCGCGCAGACGCCCTCGATGTTGACGTTCGC
>Ga0187892_10001017_pt1 | contig 68372 bp, 64 predicted proteins | sample MA1701073metaG_FD_139345 | JGI IMG/M metagenome (GOLD analysis project Ga0187892, IMG submission 139345) | Bio-ooze microbial communities from a basaltic lava cave in the Kipuka Kanohina Cave System on the Island of Hawaii, USA - MA170107-3 metaG ... | reverse complement strand
CGTCACCGACTTCCATCTTGGCTTCCAGCGTGTAAATCTGGCCGATGGTGATTTTGACGGCGCGATACTCGGCGGCCTTAAAACCGGCCAGCGTCACCGTGACCGTGTAGCTGCCCGGCTTCATGCTGGCCACGCGAAACGAGCCGTCCGCGCCCGACTTGGTCTCGAGGACCGCGCCGGTCGCTTCGTCCTTGACCTTGATGTCCGCTCCCGCGATGACCGCCCCCGTCGCGTCGCTGACGGTTCCGGTCAACGTGCCCACGGAGCTGACCTGCGCCAGCGCCACGTTGGCAAAGAGCAAACAAAACGCAGTCAGGACTACCAACTGACTAAATCGCTTTGCCATTACCCCTCCTTGGTTGATTTGGAGTACCTGTGGAGACACACCCCGGGAAGAAGAAGGAAAAGTCCTATCCTTGGCGCCACCCTTAGACCTAAGGACAACCACCAAAAGAAGACCCCCCACAGGGTCGAGATACCTCTGTTTCTAGCACCCAAAAGGCCAGATTGCAAGGAATGTTTGTTGCCTCTAACGTATTGACAATACTGACCTTAGTAAGCAAGATGTCTCACCTCCTGATGCCGACTCCACGCCCTCACTTAAAAAAGGGAGAATCTCCGCTTTTTGGGATAACGCGCCTCACTTTGTGCATGATTTTGCGGCACTTCCGTCTTTACCGGCCAGGCGCCCCGTTGTATCATCGCGGCATCGGGAGGGACTCGGCAATGGCTTTGGCGCCTATCAAGACCTCAGCGGGTACCGGATTCTGCGACTGCATCTGCGGCTGCTACAACCTGGTCAGCCTCCGCGATGAAGACACCGGGAAGTCTTACTGTCCCGCCTGCGCCAAAGACCACCTGGAGATGAACGCCGGGTTAGGTATCCCGGCGCCCGCACCCTCTCGAGCGGAGGCGGCTCCGCTGCCCGACTCGCTGCCAGTGGTCCCGGCCCCCGCGGATCCGCCAGGCCGCTTGCGCGGGTAGCTCCCCCGAAAAACGGCGGACTGGCTTCCTTTAGCATTCACACCTTTTGCAAGCCATCCACCAGACGCTGTGTTTCGCGCTCCGACAGCCGCGGATGCACTTCGAGAAAGAGCAGACGCCCGGCCAGTTCGCGGACGGCCGGGCTTGGCTCGGTCCAGGGCATCTCATACGCCGGCCAAGTGAGCCGCAGCGTGCGGCCGTGCCCCGCAGCGCGCTCCCTTAACTCTGAGGCGCTTCCCATCTCAGCCCAAAGCAAGTAGAACGCTGCGCTCTCGCCCTCCTGGCGCGCCCAAAACGGCCGACAGGCCCCAGGTGCGGAGGCCAACGCAGTGGCCAGGCGCTGGCACGCGCCCCGCTGCGCCGCCTGGGTCGCGGCCAGGTGGCGAAGGATGCCGCGGGCGCGGCGCGCGGCAAATCGGGGAAGGACCGCATCCATCGTTCCCGCGTCGAAAAAATTGCCGGTGGCGAAGGCGGGCAGCAACATGGCGGCGCACCGTTCCGCCAGGCGGCCGGTGAACTCCGCCAGCCGGGCACGCGACGGGCGGTTGGCCTCCCAATCCGCGCCCCGCAGCAAGCCATAGCAAAGAGCGCGCCGCCGGCCGTGGCGGCCGCGCCGCGCGCGCAAGTTACGGGCCCATTCCAGCCACTTCGCGGAGTAGAACACCGCCGCCCCGCCGCCGTAGCACCAGTCGCTCTTGGTGAAGGAAAAAACGGCAGCGTCGCCGAATGTGCCGGCCTGCCGGTCACCGAGGCGCGCGCCGAGGGCCAGGGCGCAATCCTCCACCAGGGCGGCGCCACGCTCATGGCAAATGGCTGCAAGGTCTTCGATCCTTGGCTGCACGCGGCCGAAGAAGTGCGGCACGATGGCGGCCTTGGTTTTGGGCGTGAAGGCTCCGCGGAACGGCGCGGGGTTAACCCCCAGGTCGCGCTCCACCGGGTAAGGCACGGGGCGGCCGGTGGCCCAGCGCACCGCCGCCGGAACCTGCGCGCAGATGAAATCGGGCGCCAACACGTCGGCCTGCTCCACGCCGATGGTCTCGAGCGCCAGGGCCAGCGCGCCGCGGCCAAAGCCGGTGGCCACCGCGCCGGCCGCGCCCAACCACTGCGCCAGTTCCTGTTCGAGGAGTTCGATCTCACCGGGCATGCGGCCATTCTAGTCGAGGCCTAACGGCATTGCTCGATGGGCACGCAACAGTCGAATGGCGGCGTGCGTCTTACTGGACACGCGTCGTATAATGCCGCGCGTGTGTGGCACAGGCTTATAGCCTGTGCACTTATGACCGGCCAGGGAGGCCTCATCATGAAGCGTGCGCGATTGCTAGTGGGCGGACTGCTGGCGGCCACTCTGCCGCTTGGCGTGGCGGCTCAAGCCGGCGGAGGCCAAGCGGGGGGCGGGCAGCAGGCCGCGCCCGCCGTGGCCAGGACCCACCTGAAAGTGGGCGACATGGCGCCCGACTTCACCCTGCCCAGCACTGCCGGCGGCCCGCCGGTGAAGTTGAGCGACTTCCGCGGCAAGAAGAACGTCGTTCTGGCGTTTTATGTCCTGGCCTTCACCGGCGGTTGAACGAAGGAACTCAAGGCCTACCAGGATGGTCTGGCCAAACTGGAAGAGAGCGACGCGGTGCTTTACGGAGTCAGCGTGGACAGCATCCCCGCCAATCGCGAGTTCGCCAAACAGCTCGAAATCAAGTTCCCGCTGCTGAGCGACTTCACCCGCAAGATCTCGAGGGAATACGGCATCCTCGACGAGGAGCGGCAATTCTCCCGCCGCACCACCTTCGTGGTGGACAAGCAGGGCGTCATCCAGCACGTGGAAGAAGGCGGTGGCGCCATTGACCCCACCGGGGCCATCGCCATGTGCAGCACGCTCAAAAAGAAGGAGACCGAGAAATAGGTTAGGTCCGCGGTCCGGTCTGGCCCAGCGCCAGCATCATCGGCAGGGATTTCAGTTCCCGGCGCACCGGGTCGAGGGACAGGCCCAGCCCTTCCGGGGTAAACGCACCGAGCAGCAGAGTATCCCCGGGCTCGCCAAAGATCACCTCGGCGACCCCGATCCGCTCGCCATACTTGAAAACGGCTCCGCCCTTTTTTCGCACAATCTTGCTGCCATCGGCCAACCGGTGTTCCCGCTGGGTAATCGGCTTGATGGCCAGCTTTTCCAAAACTGCTGACGGAACCACCGAATAAGCCGCTCCGGAATCCACGAGAAACTCGAGCTTCTCCAGGACGCCGGGGTTCGCCGGGTTGCCGACCTCGACGGCAAGCACCCGCAAGCCCATCTGGCTCACCTGCGAAGAGCATGCCACACGAGGAAGGCCGGGGCTACCGGTCCGTTGTTTCATCCGGGACACGGCGGCGGAGCGCGGTGGCCAGCACTCCGACGAAGAGCAGCAGCGCGGGCAGGAGCAGGACCAGGATGCCCGTGTTCATGGCCGAGGCGGCCTGCGGGCTCTGTTGCGAAGCGCCGTCGTAGCACAGCGAGCAGCCCTGGGCGGCCGTGGTCGTGGCGGCGAGCAGCGCTGCCAGAGCGACGGCGAAAACCCGCAGGACAGCGCGCTGGCTCGCCGGGGCAGAGAAAAAAGACAACGGGCGGCCGCCGGCTGCCGGGAGACTTGCGCGCTGCCGTCCCTCTTCCATTTCCTTTTCCCTTCCGGTCCTTCCCGCGGGAACATCGCCACGGGGCCTGGCCGAGCAGCACAGGCTGCCAGCCCGCGCCACTACAGCCGCAGATGGAGGGCCCGCGCCGCGTCGGGGAAGAAGATCGCCATTAGGCAGATGCACAGGACCATGGCCGGCATCAGCCACAAGGCCAGGGTGACGCGCTCGTACTTCAGGTGCATGAACCAGGAAATGATCATGGCGGCCTTCACGATGGAGAGGCCCAGCAGCATGATCAACATGGGTGTGGGCGCCATCTGGATGTAGCCGAGAAACACCTCGATGGCCGTCAGCACCACCAGGCCAATCCACACCAGGACGAAGGTCCTGGTGGTGGGATGCGCTGCGCCGTGTCCGCTCATTCGATTCTCCAGAATCCATGCACCGCCGCGGTGAAAGCCGCGGCTACAATCTTCAAGCCCGAAAGGGGCGCAGCAAGCAGCGCCCTTACGTCACCTTAATGGACATCAGGTAAATCAGCGGGAAAACGAACATCCACACCAGGTCCACGAAGTGCCAGTACAACCCGCTGACCTCCACATCCTCGCTATTGAACTTGCCGCGGCCGAAGCCCGCGGCAATCACGCCCAGGTAAATCACCCCGCAAGCCACGTGGGTCATATGCAGGCCGGTGATGCCGAAGAAGGTGGCGCCGAAGAGCGGGGAGCCCCAGGGGTTGGTCCACGGGGTAGCGCCCTCGTGGATCAGGTGCAGCCACTCGTATAGGTGCAGGGCGCAGAAGAGCGCGCCGCCGGCCATGGTCGCCAGGATCCATTTCACCGCCGCGGCGCGGTCACCGCGATGCCCGGCGGCCACCGCCATCACCATGGTCAGCGAACTGGCCAGCAGCACCACGGTCATGGCCGTAGAAAACACAATGGCCGGGTAGAACGGGAACGGGTGCGGCCAGTCCGCGCCCTGCGTGATGCGCATGTAGCTGTAGGCGAAGAGCAGCGCGGAGAAGGTGAGCGAGTCGGAAACGATGAACAGCCACATCCCCAGCTTCTTCGAGCCCACCGCGAACGGAGACTTGCCCCCCGCCCATTCGTGGTCAATCATTCCGCCGATGGCTTCACTGTGGTCCGCCAAGGTTCACCGTCCGAAATAGAGAATCAACAGCAGAAAGACCCACAGCCCGTCCATAAAATGCCAGTAGATGCCGGTAACGTCGGCCGCGACGTCCTGCGTCACCTTGGCGAAGCCCCAGCCGCGCAACGCCACGTAAGCGAGCGCGCCCACTCCGCCCACCAGATGCAGGGCATGAGCGCCCGTCAGCAGGTAAAAGAAACTGCTGGACGGGTTGCTGGCCAGGAATACCCCGGCCGCCCTCATTTGCGCCCAGGCGGCCACCTGCCCGGCCAGAAACAGCAGGCCCAGAAGCGTGGTGATGCCCCACCAGCGGGCAAAGAGGCGCGCGTCGCGGTTCTTCAGGTGTATGCGCGCGCGTTCCAGCGTCATGCTGCTGGCCACCAGCGCCAGGGTGTTGAGCCACAGCAGCGGCGGCAATTGCACCGGCTGCCAGCCTGCGTCGGCCTTGCGCACGATGAACGAGCTGACCAGCGCCATAAAGAACATCAGAATCCCGGCCAGCGCCAGCGATATCCCCGTGTAGTAGGCGCGCGCCGGGACCCCCGCGCCGCCCGCGCCTCCGCCTTCTCCACCACCGGCGCCGGCCGGGGGAGGCGGAGCGCCCGTTCCGTGGGTCAGTTCCAGTTCCGTGGCTGTGAGTGTTCCCGGCATCACTGGCTTCCCTACCCTGCGAATCCTCCACGCCTGGCGCAGGCCCGGGCGTTACTTCTTGAGCTTATCCGGCGGGACATCCTGCGGGAGGTGGTCATCCTCTTGTCCCGGCACGCTGAACTCATACGGCCCGCGATAGACGCTGGGGTAGTGCCCGGCAAAGTTGTCATGCGGCGGCGGGCTGGGGACGGTCCATTCGAGCGTGGTGGCGTTCCACGGGTTCTTCTCGGCCTGGGGCCCCTTCCACGCGCTCCACATGAAGTTGACAAGGAAGAGCAGTTGCGCGGCGATGGTCACGAACGCCGCGTGCGTGATGAACGTCTGCACGCCCACCAGTTCGCCTACAAAGCCGATGCCCGTCCCGTCGGGATAGCGCCGCATCTGCCCGGCCATGCCGATGTAGTGCATGGGCATGAAGATCAGGTACACCCCGATGAAGGTGATCCAGAAGTGGATCTTCCCCAGCGTCTCGTTCATGTAGCGGCCGAACATCTTGGGGAACCAGAAATACGTGGCCGCGAAAATGCCGAAGATGGCGGCCACGCCCATGATCAAGTGGAAGTGAGCCACCACCCAGTAGGTGTCGTGCAGCGGCCGGTCCACCGAGGGCTGCGCCAGGAAGAGCCCGTCCACCCCGCCGCTGACAAAGAGCGAAACGAAGCCCAGCGCGAAGAGCATGGCGCACTTGAAGTGAATCTGCCCGCCCCACAGCGTGCCCAGCCAGTTGAAGGTCTTGATGGCCGAGGGCACGCCGATGGACATGGTCAGCAGCGAGAAGGCAAAGGCGGTGTACGGGCTCATCCCGCTCATGAACATGTGGTGGCCCCACACGCAGAAACCCAGGATGCCGATGGCGCAGATGGCGTACACCATGGCCTTGTAGCCGTAAATGGGCTTGCGCGCAAAAGTGGAGAGCACGTGCGACGCCACGCCCATGCCCGGCAGGATGGCGATGTACACCTCCGGGTGGCCGAAGTACCAGAAGAGGTGCTGCCACAGCAGCGGCGAGCCGCCCTTGTGGTCAATCATTTTGTCGCTGACCACCAGCCCGCCGGGGATGAAGAAGCTGGTGCCGGCGTTGCGGTCCAGCAGCAGCAGGATGCCCGCCGCCAGCAGCACACCGAACGCCAGCAGGCCCAGGATGGCGGTGACGAACCAGGCCCACACGGTCAGCGGCATGCGCATCAGGGTGAGCCCCTTGGCCCGCAGGTCAATCACCGTGGTGATGAAGTTGAGCGCGCCCATCAGGGAGGCCACGCAGAACAGCGCGATACTGATAATCCACAGGTCCTGGCCCAGGCCCAGACCCGGCCCGGCGATGACCCCCAGCGCCGAAAGGGGCGCATAACCCGTCCACCCGCTGATGGGCGCGCCGCCTTCCACGAAGAAGGCCGCCACCATCACCACGAAAGCCACGAAGGTCACCCAGAACGACAGCATGTTGAGCACCGGGAAGGCCATGTCCGCCGCCCCGATTTGAATCGGCAGGAAATAATTGCCGAAGCCGCCCTGCGGCGCGGTGGTCAGCACGAAGAACACCATGATGGTGCCGTGCATGGTGAGCAGCGCCAGGTACTGCTCCGGAGTCATGATGGCGTCGCCCATGAAGGGCAACGGCTTGGCGGGATACACCAGGTGGAAGCGCATCAACAGCGAGAGGAACATCCCGGTGAACACGGCCACCAGCGAGAGCAGGTAATACTGGATGCCGATGATCTTGTGGTCCAGGCTGAAGATCCACTTGCGAATAAACCCGCTCGGCGCCGCGTGGACGTGCGGCGCGTGCCCGGCGTGTGCTTCCGTGGTCATCCATCCTCCGGAGTGACGAGTTGCGAGTGACGAGTGGCTAGACGTCAGCGTTTCTAGCCACCAGCCACCTAACCACTAGCAACTTCAAGTTTCATTGCTGCGCCTCGGCGGCCTGCTCGGCCAGCCACTTTTGATACTCCGCTTCGCTCTTCACCAGCAGGAAGCTGCGCATCCGGTGGTGCCCCAGTCCGCACAACTCGGCGCAGGCGATTTCGTAGGTGCCCTCTTTTTCCGCCTTGAAGTGCATGCGGATGACCATGCCGGGCACGGTGTCCTGCTTGAAGCGCAGCTCGCGGACAAAGAAACTGTGCGTGACGTCTTTGGTGCGCAGCAGCAGCTCGACTTCGCGGCCTACGGGCACGGCGATGGTCGGGCCCACGATGTCGTCCTTGGCCCCGGGGTCGTTGGGATCCAGGCCCATGGGGTTGCCCCCCGAGTCGCTCATATACTTCGGGTCCGTATTGCCCCACTTCCCGTCCGGACCGGGGTAGCGGAAGTTCCACGCGAACTGCTGGGCCAGCACGTCCACCTGGACCGCGCCGGGGGCCGCGCCGCGGAAATACATGTCCGCCCAGGCGTCCTTGGCCAGGAAACCCAGCCCCACGAACATCAACAGCGTGGCCGTGGTCCACAGGACCTCAAGCGTCTTGTGGCCGTGGGAGTACTGCGCGCGGCTGCCGGGCTTGGCGCGGTAGCGGAAGATCAACCAGGCCAGCGCCAGTTGCGACAGGAAAAAAGTGACGCCGGTGATCCACAGCGTGCGCATGAATTGGGCGTCAATCTGATCGCCCACGGTGGTAATGGACGGAGGGAACCAGCCCCACTTGGGCTGAATCAGGAAGAAGTAGATGGTCGTGAGCGTGATGGCAACGAGAACGACGGCGAAGACAAAAGCGACCAGAGCCGAACCTGCGGAAGACTCTCTCTTCTGCAAAAGCCCCTCCTCACCGGCTGACGTGGTTCCCCCAACTCGCGTTGCAGTGCGCCCCATCATATACAGGAGCGGCAGAAAAGCAAGCGGGATGGGAGTGGGGAATTGGAAGTGGGAAGTGGGAAGTGGGAAGTGGAAGTTGGAAGTTCACTGGTCACTGGCCACTGGTCACTGGCCACCGGTTTCGAATGGTGCGGAAGGGGGGATTCGAACCCCCATGCCTTGCGGCGCCACCCCCTCAAGATGGTGCGTCTGCCAGTTCCGCCACTTCCGCACTTGGGAGGCCTGCAACGATCTCGATTCTATCGCAAAGCGCCGCGGGTTCAAAAGCTCCGGATGCGCGACTTCACTGCTTTGCCGGCGGAGGATTCTTGGCCGGCGGTTGCGCGGGCGGATTCTGCGCGGGTGCCGGGGCGGGCGCGCCCGAAGCGGGCGCTTGCGCGGGCGGCGTGGCGCCGGGCTGCGTGCCAGGAGGAGCCGGCGCCGTTGGGGTGGCCGGTTCCGGTTGCGGGGGCGCGGTCTCGCTCAACACCGTTCCGGCGCCGGGCGCCGGCCGGGCGGCGTTTTCACGCAACACCAGGGCCATCGAAGTGAGCATGAACATGACCGCGCACCAGGTGGTGGCGCGCGTGAGGAAACTGGCCGCGCCGCGCGGTCCAAATGCGGTTTGGCTGCCCGCTCCGCCGAAGGCGCCGGCCAAATCGGCGGCCTTGCCGCTTTGCAGCAGCACCACCAGGATCAGCAGCAGGCATAGCGCCACGTGCAGCGTGTAGAGCATCCACATCCACTGCCAGCCCAGCGCCACCAATCCCGCGCCTACCGCGAACGAAATCGCCCACTTTGCTTGAATCGGCATCGGTCACTCCATTGAGTCATTGCGCCATTTCGCCATCGAGCCATTGAACCCCGCTGAGAACTTCACTGGGCGCCACCGGCGATGACTCAATGGCCCGATGGCCCAATTGCTCAATCTAGAAGTTCACGATGGACGCAAACGACTGCGCGTCCAAACTGGCGCCGCCCACCAGCGCGCCGTCAATTTCCACCTGCGCCATCAGCCCCTTGATGTTGTCCGGCTTGACGCTGCCACCGTAGAGGATGCGCAGTCCGGCGGCCCGTTCGGGGGTAAACCGCGTGGCGGCTTGCGCGCGCAGGAAGCGGTGCGCCTCGGCGGCCTGCTCCGGGGTCGCCGTGCGCCCCGTGCCGATGGCCCACACCGGCTCGTACGCAATAATGATACGCGAGAACTGGTCCCCGGTCAAAGCAGCGAAAGCGCCTCCGAACTGCGTATCCAGCACCTTTTCCGTGCGCCCGCCCTCGCGCTCGGCCAGCAGTTCCCCCATGCACACGATGGGCGTCAGGTTCGCGTCGAGCGCGGCCTTCAGCTTCTTGTGCACCGTGTCGTCGGTCTCGCCGAAGAACTGCCGGCGCTCGCTGTGGCCGAGGATCACGTAGCGCGCGCCCGCGTCCAGAATCATCCGCGCCGACACTTCCCCGGTGAACGCGCCCTCCTTCTCCCAGTGCATATCCTGCGCCGCCACCTGAATGGCCGTGCCGCTGGCCGCCGCCGCGGCCGCCCCCAGCGCGGTGAAGGGCGCCCCGATGACGATGTCGCAGTGCGCCGACTGGGCCACCAGCGGCGCGAACACCGAGAAGAACGCGCGCGTCTCCGCCTGCGTCTTGAACATTTTCCAGTTGCCGGCAATGACCGGGCGTCGCATCGTGACTCCTTCGGCAGCAGAAAGAGGTCAGGAAGTCCGGAGGTCAAGAGGTCAGGAACGGCGCACGCGTCGCGGGATTTCCTGACTTCTTGACTTCCTTACCTCCTGACCTCCTTACTTCTTGTCCGTCAGTGCTTCCACTCCCGGCAGCTTCGCCCCGCCGAGGAACTCGAGGGAAGCGCCGCCGCCGGTGGAGATGTGCGAGATGCGTCCGGCGACCCCGGCCTGCTGCACGGCGGCCACCGAATCACCGCCGCCGATGATGCTGGTGGCGCCGTTGGCGGTGGCGTCGGCCACCGCGCGGGCGATTTCCAGCGTGCCGTTCGAAAACGGCTTCATTTCGAAGACGCCCATGGGGCCGTTCCAGATAATGGTCTGGGCGCGGGCGATTTCCGTTTTGAATGCCGCGACAGTTTTGGGGCCGATGTCCAGGCCCATCCACAGGTCGGGGGTCTGGCGGACGTCGCAGGAGCCGGTGCGCGTATCGGCCTTGAACTCTTCGCCGAGGATGTGGTCCTCCGGCAGCAGGAAGCGGAAATCTTTTTGCCGCGCGTCGGTGAGGATGGCGCGCGCCAGGTCCAGCTTGTCGTCTTCCACCAGCGACTTGCCTACCGGGATGCCTTCGCACTTGAGGAAGGTGTAGGCCATGGCGCCGCCAATGAGCACGGCGTCGGCGACCTTCATCAGGTTCTCGATCACTTCAATTTTGTCGGAGACTTTGGCGCCGCCGAGGATGGCCACCAGCGGCCGGTCGGGCTTGGTGATGGCCTTGCCGAGATAGCTCAGTTCCTTCTCCATCAGCAGTCCCGCGGCGGACTGCTGGACGAACTTGGTAATGCCGGCCACGCTGGCGTGCGCGCGATGGGCCGAGCCGAAGGCGTCGCACACAAAGAGGCCGTCGCACAGGGCGGCGAGCTGGCGGGAGAAGCCTTCGTCGTTCTTCTCTTCCTCGGGGTGGTAGCGGACGTTTTCGAGCAGCAGCACTTCGCCGTCGCGCAGGGAGCGGCTCTTGCCTTCGGCGGCGGGGCCGATGCAGTCCGGCGCGAAGTCCACCGGCTTGCCCAGGAGCTTCTTCAGCTCCGCGGCCACGGGGGCCAGAGAGTACTGGGGATCGGGCTTGCCCTTGGGGCGGCCCAGATGCGAGGCCAGCACCAGGCAGGCTCCGGCGCCCATGGCGTGCTTCAACGTGGGCAGGGTTTCGCGGATGCGCGTGTCGTCGGTGACCTTGGCGCCATCGAGCGGCACGTTGAAGTCCACGCGGATGAATACCCGCTTGCCCTTCAACTGCAAGTCGCGGATGGAGAGCTTGCTCATGCTCGGTGATTCAGGAGTTGGCTGCGAATGCGGCGGAAGTCAGGAAGTAAGGAGGTCAGGAGGTCAAGAACCCCTAATTCCTTCACTCTCATCCTGACTTCTTGACTTCCTTACTTCCTGCTTCCTCCTACAGTTTCTGCGCCATGAACTTGATCAGGTCCACGCAGCGCTTCGAGTAACCCCATTCGTTGTCGTACCAGGCCAGCACCTTGACGCACTTCTCGGCCACCACTTTGGTGTAGCCGGCGTCCACGATGCTGGAGTGGGGGTTGCCGCGGAAGTCGGCGCTCACCAACTCGTCCTCGCAGTATTGCAGGATGCCCGTCAGCGGCCCTTCGGCGGCGCGCTTCATGGCCGCATTGACCGTTTCCACCGTTGCCGGCTTCTCCACGGTCACCGTCAGGTCCACCACGCTGACGTTGGGCGTGGGCACGCGCATGGCGTAGCCGTCGAGCTTGCCCTTCAGCTCGGGCAGAACGAGGTGCAACGCTTTGGCCGCGCCGGTGGTCGAGGGAATCATCGAGAGCGCCGCGGCGCGCGCGCGGCGCAGGTCCTTGTGCGGCAAGTCCAGCAGGCGCTGGTCGTTGGTGTAGGAGTGGATGGTGGTCATGGTGCCGTGCACGATACCGAAGGATTCATGGACCACCTTGGCCACCGGGGCCAGGCAATTCGTGGTGCACGAAGCGTTCGACACGATGTGGTGCTTGGCCGGGTCGTAGGTCTTGTCGTTCACGCCCAGCACCACGGTCAAGTCGGGCCCGTCGGCGGGCGCGGAGATGAGCACCTTCTTCACCGGGCCGCGCATGTGCTTCTTGGCGTCCGGGCCTTTGGTGAAGAGCCCGGTGGACTCCACCACGATTTCGGCGCCCACCGACGCCCAGTCAATCTCCGCCGGGTCTTTGGTCCTGAACACCTTGAAGCCGCGGCCGTCCACGGAGATGGAGTCTTCGGTGTGCGCCACCTTGTTGGGCAGGTTGCCCAGGATGGAGTCGTACTTCAGCAGGTGCGCCAGGGTCTTGGCGTCGGTGATGTCGTTCACCGCGACGAACTGGATGGCCGGGTCGCCCAGCGCCGCCCGCACGATGTTACGCCCAATGCGCCCGAAGCCGTTGATGCCTACTTTGACCGACATGGAGCCTCCCCTTTAAGGCGGCGAAGCGCCGCTCGAACTGGTGCGAATAGTCCGGTGTTTCCTCAGGCGCGGAAACGCCGATGCTAGAGGGTGATAGGGGAATTGTCAACGCAGATTTGCCAGGCAAATGAGCCGGGCCATACGTCACCGGGGGAATTCGCGGACGGCGACGACCTTGTCGCCGGCGAACTTGACGAAGACGGTTTCGCTGGGCGGGTGGCCGTAAATCCAATCTTCGGTTTCCAGGCCGTCGAGGTCGCGCTCGCGGACCTTGCGCTCGGGGCGGCCCAGCGCGGCCACCACCATTTCGCGGTCCATGCCCACCACGGCGCGGCGTTCCTTGATGGCCTCGCGGAACTCCGGCGGCAGCGTGTCAATCCAGTGCACCGCGGCGCTGCGCTGGTTGGAGAAATCGAGGAAGGGGGCCAGCGCTTCCTTTAATTCGTCGGGGGTCATATCCGGCAGGTCGCGGCCATAGTCGAGGATGATGGTGGACCCCACAGCCTGCAAGCCCGGGGGGCCGCCGGAGAGGTCGGTGGTCTTGGAGGAGGTGGAGGGGCCGCCGCCCATGCCGCCACTGATGGAGATGCGGTCGCGCCAGCGCTTGCGAGTCCGGGCGCCGCCGTTGATGTCCACCCAGATTTCCTTGTCGCGGAACTCCAGCTTGGTGATCTGGACGTTGTCGCCGGGGCGGGCGGCCGAACCGCTCATGCCCGCGGTGCGGTTGAGGGCCTCCTGGTCGAGCTGCCGGCCGACCACGTGGCGGTAGCCCTTCTTATGCGCGGGCAGAAGGTTGGTGGCGCGGCAGAACTCGCCCTGCACAAAGCGAATGAGCTCGATGCGCGAACGCGGCTGAAGCTTCGCGGCGCGCGGCCCGGCCGGGGCGGCCACCGGCTGTTGCACGCTGACTTGAAGAACCTCGGGGAACAGCGGCACATCGCCGGTAGGCGCGTTCGGAGGCTGGGAAGCGGCGCGCAGCCGGGAAATGGGAGGCAGGTCGGCGAGCGGGGCGTCCGCCGGAAGCGCGACTGCCCCCAGGCCGGCGATCGCCAGGCCCCCCGCGATTCTGTGCCATCGGGCCATAAGACCAGTCCCTATTGTAGAACTTCCTGCATCGCAGGGGAAGGGGTCAACCAGCGCGACCGCCACAACAGGACCATCGTCCCCGCGCACGCCACGGTCAGTACGATGCTCCCTTCCGGGCCGTAGTTGCCGCCGCTCAGCCACTCCGGGCCGGCTAAGCGCACCTCGAAGAGCGGCGGGCCGGCGCGCAGTCCGCTCACGGGCAGCGACAGCACGGGGCCCATGAACGCGTTCCACGCCCAGTGCAACCCGGTGGGCAGCCACAGCGCGCGCGTCTTGAGGTAGGCCACAGCCAGCAGCACGCCGGCCAGAACCGTATTGGCGGTGGACAGCGCCGTCACCGAGGGATTGTTCAAGTGCCCGAGGCCGAAAACCAGAGCAAGAGCCACAATCGCTCCCCACTGCCCCCAGGACTCCAGCAGGCGTTGGAACAAGTAGCCGCGGAGCATGAACTCCTCCGCCGCCGCGGGCAGTAACAGGAACAACGCGAACCCCAAGGCGCCGGGCAGCGCGGCCGAGGCATCCGCGGTCCAACCCGTGTACTGCACCCAGCCCCCGGCCACCAGCGTTCCCGCCACCGCGAGCATCAGCGCGACCCCCATCGCCGCGCCGAGCAGAAACTCGCGCGCCCACCCCGGATAGAAGGAGATGCCCAGCGTGCGGAAGCTGCGCTGGTCCAGCGCGGAAAGGAACAGCCAGCTCACCAGCAGAATCACCGCGTTGATGGTGGCGTACAGCACCGCGCCGAGGCCCGGGGGCGGCACGTTGCTGCCGGCCAAAGTGGCGCGCGTCCCCGGCCAGATCAGGTCCAGCAGGCGCACCAGGCCCTGCGTGCTGACGACAGCCAGGAAGCCCGCCACCACAAAGAACATCACCGCGCGCCAGAGGGGCCGCACGCGTCCGTCGCCGCCCTGCCACCACCCGGGGCTGCTCGCGCGGGGCGGGGCAGAATGACGGGTCGCGGCTTGGGCTGTCGGGGTTTGCTGCTCATCCATGGTCTGTGCTGTCTTCCGTGCCTCCGTTCGGACTATTCAAAACTCCACATCATTCAAGATTCAAGAGGCCAGGCAAAGACGCTCCTCATTGCGAGGGGGGGGTAACTGATTTGCAACGGGCGACCGTCCGAGCTCGGGACACGAAGCAATGGGTACCCTCCCCCTGCATCGTTGAAGATAAGTACTGTGGACGCAGCAAGATGCGGATTCTGTTTCTTTTGGTAACATGCGACAAGCCTTTTGGGTTCAAGGGCTTGCGGGACTTGATGGGTTTGGGCGACAGCGTTATATAGAAGCAAAAAGAGCGAGGGCGATTGGTGACCGCTGACCGGTGATCTGTTTTTTCCGTTTTCCATTGGGCTGCATGGGACCAATTCGCAACGGCAATGGAATGAACAGATGGAGAAAGGGCGCTGTGGGGCAGAAAAAGAACACCATCGAAAAGGGGAAGTGTGTGAATCGGCGGGGTTTGGGGGAAGGCAGGGGAAGTGTCGCAGGGTAAGGGGTTAGAGGCCCGCCGCTTTGTCTTACTGCCAAGCATGGCGTAACAATATAGCAAAGTGGGAGAAAGGTTGTCAAGAAGTTTTTGATGCTGACGGGCTATTTCGACGAGGTGGATTCAGTCGGAAGGGCAATTTCCCTATTCGGGGGAGGGCTACAGGTTCTTAGGAAGGACGAGCATGAGGGACTTGTCGGGCTCTACCTGATCGACACGGTCGTTATAGGCTTCGAATAGCTGCTTCAGTGCGGCTTTAGTTTGGTCTCTCGAGAACTTGGACATTTCCTGGATGTTCTGGGCGACAAAGGATTCGAGGGACTCTGTCTCGATCTGGCCGAAAGCGATGCTTTCGGCGTGATCTCTGGCAACGGCAAGTTTGCGCTCCGGGACCAGAACGAAAACGCAAAACCCCGCATCAAGGTTCTCTCGGCACTTCTGAAACAGAGCCTCCATGGGAGCGACCGTAACGTGAAATGCGGTGTCGCCAACAACGAAATCACCCGGGAGGTTCCTCGGAGCATCGGCAGAACTAAATGGCCGGTTTTCTATCGGATCCTGCGGAAATCTCAGCGTCAGTTTCGCTCCAACCAGGTGTTGCGCAACAGGTCCCTCTTTGCCTGTTTGCACAGCCGCTTCGAGGAGGTCTTGAATTGCCTGCCTAACCGTCTTACTCGGATTGTACGCAATTCTTATGCGCTGCCTGTTTAGTGATTCGCGTACTTTGTCCACCAAGAAAGCTTGGAGGCCGTTCAAAGCCGCCGAGCGGTCGCTGACATTCATATCTTCCAGGCCCATCGCCCGGAGGCATTTCAGCATTTTCTCGATTTCGCCCGGCCCGCCTCTATTCGTCCTTCCCCCCTCGCTGAGATAGGGGCGCGTCTCTCCAAAGCGCGCGAGGATGCGCTTGATAGCAGCCCCACCAGTCCCTTTGATTTGGGACTTGCCGGGCGCCCGGTGCGATTCCAGATTGAGGTCGTAACGGTCCTTCAGGTGTTCCAAGAGAACGAGCGCGACCGCAATGGTTCCTTTGGCTGGCCCACCCGTCGCTTTGTGCGATTTGAGGGATCCAAACCATAGTGAGAATGTCTTGAGGTTTTTCTGGGTTCTCATGCCGTTCGGGCCTTGCTCAACGGGCCGAGGATCACCCCCCTGGTCAGCTCATTTACGACTGGATTTAGGTAGTACTGGGTGATCCAGCTTATTGCAGGCACGCAAACGGCATCGCCAAAACCGAATAGAGCTTGGTTAAGAGGAACACTCATGCGGAAGTTGTCCGCCCCCATCAAACGGGCACATTCCCTAGCCGAAAGCAATCTAGCCGAGAACTGGCCCTTGCCCGCCTTCACAAGGATCTGCCGTCCGCTCCCACCCCGGGGCGTGCGAAGGCATCCGGCGATTCCATCGGTTCTGAGTTCGGCCATGGACTTTTCTTTCCGGACTCTCCTAAACACAGTCCCATAGGAGAATTTTGGCTGCCGAATCATAGTCGCAGCAAGCTTTCGATGACGAGGGCTCATCTGGTTTAGCAGGTACTCAGTTCTCTCCGGGCTCCACCACATGGGGTCATCGTCGGGAAGCGGCTCAATGACATCATCGAGAGTCATGGTGGACTTCGGTTGCTGAGGAAGAGCCCGGATTCGCCAGTCAATTCGAGGATGGCTCTCGATGAACTCGGTGAGGCTTTCGGGGCGGACATCGCTTTCCAATCTCGGCGTAAGGGGCTCCGGCTTTTGTGAGTTCCTGAGTGGGTCGAGAATCCCAACAACGAACAAGCGTTGTCGGCTCTGGGGAACGAAGCGGGCCGCGTCCAGTATGAATGCGTCTACAGAGTAGCCGAGGGAATTCAGGGCCAACAATGCCTCCTCCAAGTCCTTGCCTGCGTGGGATGTCAGAAATCCAGTGACGTTCTCAATTAGGAGTAAGGGCGGTCTACGCTCCCTCATGTTCTGAAGAAGCAGGACGAAACGCCAAAACGTGGAGGAATGCTTGCCGTCCAAGCCTTTGCGCGCCCCGGCCAGAGAGAGGTCATTACAAGGGAAAGAGGCGGTTGCCAGAGAAACGGTTGGAATGTCAACCGACTTGAGCTGATGAATGTCGCCGTACCTGAAGTGGCCATCCGAAACATCGAATTGGCCTCGATACATCTCAAACTTCTGTGGATCGTTGTCGTTGGCAAAGCGAACGCGCCAACCCTGCTGCTCCAGCCCCATTCTCATAAGCCCTATTCCTGCAAAAAACTCTGCGCACGTTTTTTGTGTGAGGATGGAATAGGGATTCGCTTTCTTTTTCTTAAGGATTTCCAGGGTCATATTGGCGCACCGATTCAGATTTGCTCTTATGTCCGATTCCCAGATGCGCAGAACCTTCCAGCCCCGGGCAAGTAGCGAACTTGTTGCGACACAGTCTCGATGCATGTTCCGGCGAATCTTGCCCAACCAATATTTCTTTGAGCGGGTTCGACAGAATTGCGCATCGATGCTGGCAAGTCCCCTCTTTTGCCACTGACGCCCATGCCAAAAATCACCGTCAACGAAGACAGCGACTTTCTTTCCTGGGAGTACAATATCAGGTTTTCCGGGGAGATTCCTGTCGTTTGTTTTGAATTGAAGGCCGGCCTTCCTGAGGGCCTTCTTCAAGAGAGCCTCCGGCACCGTTCCCCGCGAGCGCACCCGAGCCATGATGTCCGAGATTTCGCGGGGTGTTCGTCGACTTCTGCGAGAGCAACCCATACCTATTAAAGGATTGTAACTCCTGTTCTGGCTTCTGCCTGCTGCCTTCTACCTTCTCACTACGACGCGGACGCCCTGGCGGTCAATGCGGATGGGGAGGAGCTGGCCGTCAGCGGCGGCGACGGCGGCTTCGACGCGGGGGCGCGCATCCGGCTCGATGAGCAGGGCCACGCATCCGCCGCCGCCGGCGCCGCACACTTTGCCACCGAGGGCGCCGGCGCGGCGCGCGCCGGAGATGATACGGTCAATGGTGGGCGTGGAAATGGTGGGCAGGTTGCGGCGGCGGGCGCTCCACTCGGCGCGGATCAAGCGGCCGGCCTCGCTCCAGCGGCCGGCTTCGAGCGCGCGACGCATGGCCTGAGCCACTTGCGAGATGGCTTCCATATTACGCTGGATGCGGCGGTCGCCGTCGAGATGGCCCTTGAGCACTTCCCAGTTGTTGATGCCGGACTGGCGGGGCTTGCCGGTGTAGCACAGCACCAGGCGGGCTTCGAGCTGGTCGAGGTCCACGCGCAGGGGCGCGCGGCGCTCGCTGCCGGGTTCGAGGTGCAGCACGCCGGCGCCGCCAAAGGCCGGCGGGTAGTGGTCCTGTGTGCCGGTGGGGACGCCGATGACGATGGCTTCGGCGTCGCGGCTGATGTGGATCCAGTCCTGGAGGCGCAGGCCGCGGCCGGTGAGCCGGTCGAGCGCGGCGCAAATGGCCACGGCCAGGGCGCTCGAGCCGCCAATGCCCGCGCCCGCGGGCGCTTCGGAATCAGTGGTCAGCGTGAGCCCGCCGGCGGGACGGAAGTAGCGCACCAGATGCGCCAGCAGCGGCAGCCGGTAGCGCCGCGCGGCGGCGAGAGCGTCCAGCGACGGGAAGGATTCGCGGCGCTGCTGGTCGCGGGAAACGATGCGGATGGCCTTGCCGGGCGTCGTCTCGACCAGGCACGAGGCGTAGCGCGAGACGGCCACATGCACGGTCATGGCGCCCTCGTGGTAGAGGTACAGCGGCCAGATGTCCAGCGTGCCCCCGGCCAGGTCAATGCGCGTCGGCGCTCGCGATTCAATTCTCATAGAAAAAGACGAACGCAGATGGACGCAGATAAGCTTCGGATGGGCGCACATGGGGCTGGTGCGTTCAAGCTGGGCGGCTTCTCCGTGCCCTCCGTGACCTCTGTGTCTCCGTGTTGAGGGCCTTTCCAGTTAAGATGGCGCGGCGGAATCATACCAAATGATGGCGTCGGCCAATGTGCTGCGGCGGTTCCTGGTGGGCTTCGAGGGCGCGGCGCTGCCGCGCGCGGTTCGCAGGCTGTTACACGAAGGGCTGGCCGGCGTCGCGCTGTACAAGCGTAACTGGGACACAGTGGAGGGACTGCGCGCGCTCACCGAGCAAATTCGCGCCGCCGCCGGACATGAAGTGCTCATCGGAATTGACCAGGAAGGCGGCACGCCCTTCAGCCTGCCGGAGCCCTTTACGCAATGGCCGTCGCCCGCGGCGCTCGGCAGGCTCGGCGACGAAACGGCCGTCGAGCAAGTCGCGCACGCTGTGGCGCTGGAGTTGCGCGCGGCGGGATGCAACTTGAACTTCGCGCCCATGCTCGACCTGCACGTCAACCCCTCGAGCCCAGTGACCACGCAGCGCAGCTATGGCGGCGACCCGCAACGGGTGGCGCGGATGGGCGCCGCGTGCCTGCGCGGGCTCGCGCGCGGCGGCGTGCTCGGTTGCGCCAAGCACTTCCCCGGCCACGGCGACGCGACACTCGACCCGCACGCGGACTTGCCCATCTTTCACGGCGACGCCGCGCGGCTCGAAGCGATGGAGCTGGTTCCCTTCACCGCGGCCATTGCCGCGGGCGCACCCGCGGTAATGACGGCGCACATCCTGTTGCCCGAGCTGGACGCGGAGCGTCCCGCCACACTTTCGCGCCGCATAATTCACGAAACGCTGCGCGTCAGAATGGGATTCCGCGGTGTGGTATTCGCGGACGACCTGGGCATGGGCGCGATCCGCCAGCGCTACGGCGCGGGCCACGCAGCCATCTCCGCGTTGCAGGCTGGCGTGGACATGGCCATGCTGTGCCACGACTCTGCGCTGGTGGCGCCCGCCGTCGAAGCCGTCCAGCGGGTGTACGAGAGCCATAATTTCGACGAAATCGAATGGCGCGCCGCGCACCTGCGCGTCGAAGAATTGCTGCGACGCTGTAGGGGCGGGTCTTCAGACCCGCCCGCCTTGAATGTAATCGGTTGCGCCGAGCATCGCGCGCTGGCTGACGATCTGCGGGCGCGAGTCGTGCGGCTGTAGGACACCTACCTATTGCCCGCGTCAAAGAAAAGCTTCATATCAAGAATCCTTTCGTGGAACCATCTACTACCAGTGATTGCACGAATGCGTTTTTTTGCCTCCAAGGAGCTTGACCGTCTCGGCTGGCAGCATTCTGTGCAAGGTGCGCACCACGGAAGCCGCTCCCCTCCTGATTTGCGCTTGTTCCCTACGGAAAACCTCGCGCCATGCGCTTGAGAAGCCCTCGTAATCCCCGGGGTTCTGTTTCTTCTTATTGTTCATTTCGTTCAAAGCCCTAAGCGCGCGTGAATCATAGATGATCACAGGGCTTTGCTTCAGCATCCAGACTGCTTTTGAAGCGGCAGACAAGGTTCTAGGGCCATAGATTCCAGAAACTCTCCCTACTGCTTCACTGACCTTTTCTTTCGTAATCTTCCTCTTTTTCAGCCTGTTTAGGATGGTGGCCAGCTTCCGATACCGCTGGGTACCTTGCCGCTTCTTGTCCGGGACATTCCTGGAAACCCCGTAAAAGCGAAAAACTTTGTCCACATCGTCTGGTCGTATGGTCTTCTTGAATCGCTCCACGAGCTCACGGTCTCGCGTAATCCACTGGAAATAATAGTGCAGCGCACAACCCGCGTAGGATTTCATGTTTCAGCCCCTAGAAAAAATGGAAACGCCCTATTGCGCTGCTGACTTGCTCTTTTTCTCCGCTTCGGATTTTTCGTGGGCGAGCTGTGGCTCGAAGCAGCGGCGGCAGCGGGCTTCGTACATGCCGCCGGCGCCGACCACAATGAGTTCTTCGCTGGCCACCAGGCGCTGGGTGTGCACCGCGGGGTTGCCGCAGCGGACGCAGATGGCCAGCAGCTTGGTGATTTCTTCGGCCACGGCCAGCAGGCGGGGCATGGGTTCGAAGGGGCGGCCGAGGAAGTCGGTGTCCAGCCCGGCCATGATGACGCGTTTGCCCATGCCGGCGAGCTTCATGGCCGCGTCCACCACGGTGTCGCCGAGGAACTGCGCTTCGTCAATGCCGATGACTTCGGTGCGCGGCTCGACCTGCTGGAGGATGTCGGCGCCGGTCTTCACCAGGTCGCTGCGGATCTCCAGGCCGGAGTGCGAGACGATGCCGTTGGTGGCGTAACGGTCGTCCAGCGCGGGCTTGAAAATCTGCACCCGCTGGCGCGCAATCTCCGCGCGCCGCAGCCGGCGGATCAGCTCCTCGCTCTTGCCCGAAAACATCGGGCCTACGATGACCTCGATCCACCCCATGTTGCCCTTGACGATGTCCAATATCGTTCTCCCAAGGCCCGAGGATCACAGTTTCCTCTTGTCGGTATTATACATGTTCCCGCGGGCGGTCCCCGGCACCGCTCAACCCTCCGAGATGCGTTCGCCGGCCTGAACTGCGGTGACGCACCAGCTCAGAATCTCCGGGTCAAGATGAATCATCGTGGTGGTAAGCGGCGGGGTTATAGAAAAGTGCGAAGGCGTTGATGACGGCGGTGCGGAAGGCGTCCTGGCGGGTGATCATGTTGCGGGTGAAGACGCCCCAGGCGCCCTGGGCGTCGCGGATGCCGCGGCCGCCGGCGTATTCGTCAATGGCGGCGGCCAGTTCGACCCCGTCGTCCACCACGCGGGCGGCCAGCGGCTCGGGGATGGCGATGGCGCCGGACTGGCCGAAGGAGCCGCGGCCCGCCGAGTCGCAGACGTAGGCCCAATTCTCGAGGAAAACCAAGCGGGGGGGCGAAGATGCGCGCGACATATCACCGGGAATGACGGCGGCGCTGTCCACATGGGCGGTCCCGGTAATGGCGGAAGGGACAGGCCCATCGCCCTGCTTCGCCTGGCTCAGAGCAAGCCTGGAGGTCTCGCCTACAACGTCGAGGCCGCCTTCGAGGCCGACGAAGTAGTCCCAGGGCGGGCCTTCGCCGCCCGCGGCGCGCTCCTGTTGCATGCGCACCAGCGCCTCCGCGCGGTGGCGCGCGCCGGCCATCAACTCGGCGCGGCTGAGCGGCGTGTGATTGACGCCGCTTTCCACCTCCACGCCGATCACTTCAAAGCGCGCCTGCGGGTCCAGTTGCGCGCCGAACACCGACACGGCTTCCCACACGGCGTTGAGCTTCGGCCGCCGCAGGCTGCCCACCGCGATGTAGCAGGTCTTCATGCGCGAGCGGGAAAAGGGAAACTGGAAAAGGGAAATGGGGAGGACCACGGGCCGCTTTTCCGTTTTCCCTTTTCCATTTTCTATTCTTTCCAGAGCTGGGTCTGGCGCTCGCGGCCGTAGCGGGCGGTGAGGAACTTCTTCAGCTCCTCGACGGTGGGGAAGACGGCGTCGGCGCAGGCCAGCATCCAGCCGCTGACCTCCGCGGGGGGCGCCGGGGTGACCAGGTACACCGGGATGCCCTTGCGGTGGGCCGCGGTCATTTCCGCCGAGGCGCCGCCGCTCACTTGTTCGCCGCCCTCCCAGTAGCAGACCATGTAATCGGCCTGGTGCTCGATCAGGTCCAGGTCGAAGGCGATGATCTTGCGGACGGTACGGCGGTAGCGCTCGACGTCGGTGGACTTCCAGGAGCGGAAGTGGGCCACCTCCTCGTCGCTGAGGTTTTTCTTTTCGTCTTCGGCGGGGTCGTACACGCGGTGGCCCAGGTCGTCGCGCAGAAACGGGGCCAGCTTGCGGCGCCACAGCTTGCCGCCGTCGCTGGCGAACTCAATCGGGCCGCTGAGATAAGCAAGCATGTCGAAGTGGTGTCCGCGCGAGCGATGGTAAGAGGAAAGGAGAAAATAGAAAAGAAAAAAAGGAGGCGTTAGCCGGCTGGCGGAACATGGCCGCCACGGCGAGGTTCTTGCATTTGCTTCTTGAGCCTACGGTATGCAAAGGTCCCCGGTACACCATTGATACGGGCAACGAGAATCACGAACGGGTTGACGAGCCCTCTTTGGCTTAGGCCCATAGAGAGGCGCGGAATAACGAACAAGGCCAGGCCGGTCACGGCGGCAACCCGTGAAAAGCGGAAGAACCCAAAGGCCACTGGAATTCACATAGCTCCATTCATCCAGGCCGGCAATGCCGTCTTCGCTCCCCAGCGAGACGGTGGTCAGGAGGAAAACCAAAGCGGAGAGGAACACCTTAGCCCACGCGCCCTCGCGGGCGGCATCCCGGGCCTTTGGCTGCGTCTGCCGCTCCGGCCAAAAAAACCTTCGCCAATACCGGCGGGAAGGCGCCGCCGCAGAAAATATCATTCGGGGACGTGCAGGCAGGCGGCTCGGAAGGCCTAGCGCTTGAAGAAATGGAGCGGCCGAGGGGACTCGAACCCCCGCCTACAGCTTGGCAAGCTGTCGTACTACCCCTATACTACGGCCGCTCAAAGGACGCATCGGCCGGGCGGAATGCGCTCCGGCTCTCCGAACGGTTCCATTATACAGCAAGGGCGAAGGGAATAGGCAATCCGGCGCGCCCACCGGCGCGGACACGGAAACCTGCCGCCGGCGCGGATCCCTAACCCAACTCGGTGACCTTGGCAGTCTTGACCACCGGGGATTTTTTCTGCCGCTCGGCGAACTTCTCCGCCTTTTCCTCATCGATGTACACGCGGCCGAATTTCTCGCCGTCGCGATAATGCACCGTCACCAGCCAGTGGCGGTGTTTGCGACGCTTGTCCTTGCCAAAGATGCTGCGTTTCCGCTGTTTGGCAGCCATCAAGTCCCTCCCAGGGGCAGCATACAGCAGCTAATCCGTCTGAACAAGTACCCTTCTGATACACAACGCGCTTGCAACTGTACCGCGCGTGCCGTTAGGAAGGACGGCCTACCCGGGCGCAGGGTTACACCGCTAAACCGGCCACCGCGGGGTGTTGCGGGCGACGGTGTAAGCAAGGGTCAGGCCCAGCAGGACCCACGCGCCCGCCGCGGAGAGCCGCACGGAAGGCGCGGGACACCCGGCGGCTTCGCTCCCCGCCTGCACGGCCAGCAGGCCCAGCAGGAAGGGAGCGGCCAACACCATCAGCGGATTCAAGCCGAACGCCGCGGCCCAATGGCCGTGAAGCAACTGGTGAGCTGCCCGCAAGGAGCCGCAGCCCGGACACAGCCAGCCCGTCAGCAACCGCACCGGGCAAGGGGGGAACAGCGCAGAGGCAGCAGGGTCGTTGGCCAGGAGCAGCGGGGCAGCCAGCGCCGCGCCAGCCAGCAGCACGGTGGCAGGCCGGCGCTCCACAGCCCGGGTCAAGTGGCGAAGGAGGAGCATGCGTTCACGCCTGCGGCAGCACGCCCAGGCGCAGCAGAATCAGGTACACCACCCAGAACAGCAGGCCGATGCCCAGGCCCAGCCAGGAGAAGAGACTGGCGTTGTGGGAAGCCTTGATGGCGCCTTCGAAATCTCCGGCGCGGCGCCGGCCGGCCACCTGCGCGGCGAAGACCCACGCGGCGATGCCCAGCGGCGGGCAGCAGCAAAAGGTGGCTACGATGGCCTGAGGCAGGTAGTTGGGCACAGGGGGGGGCGGGGGGTTGGGCGGGGACTGGAAAGGCTCGCCGCAGGAGAAACACTTCGGGGCCTCGTCCGCATTGGCTGTGCCGCATCGCCGGCAGTACATTCCACCCCCGCAGGGGCGGCATTACGCCGCCCGCGTGACTCGCAAACCGAAGGGACGATGCTGCGGGAAGGGCGCGGCGGTGTCAAGGAGCGGGGCTATTGTGTCCGCGGCCAGCAGGGTGCTAAGGTTGCCACAACGGCACCCTGAGGAGGCTCGGCCTTGCGCAACCTGTGGAACTGGATGCTGGTGTTCTCCGGCCTGGGGATGGTTCTGGTGGAAGTGCTGCTGGGGGCGTTCACCGGCTTTGACTTCGCGCTGGTGGGGACCTGCCTGATGGTGGGCGGGGGCGTGGGGTTGTTCTTCGGCTCCGCGAAAGTGGGGCTGGCTTCGACGGCGGCGCTGGCGGCGGTGTACCTGGTTTTCTTCCGCAAGTACGTGCGGTCGAAAGTGACCGCCCCGGACAAGCCCAGCAACGTGGACACGCTGATCGGGCGCAAAGGGGTGGTGACGGAGGAGATCGGTCCGCACAACGCCGGGCAAGTGCGCGTGGGCGGCGAAGTGTGGCGGGCCACGCTGGTGGAGGGGTCACAGGAGACGCGCGCGGCGGGCCAGTCCGTGGTGGTGGAATCGGTGGACGGGGTGACCCTGCACGTGCGGTAGCGCCGGTACCCGCACGAAGGAATCCTGAACAGGGGGTGAGGACATGGAAGGCTTCGTTTTCGCGTTTTTCTTTGTGGCGATGGTGGTCCTGCTGGTGACGCTGGCCAAGACCGCGCGCACCGTGGCGCAGTACGAGAAGGGGCTGGTCACGCGCCTGGGCAAGTACAACTCCACCGTGGGGCCGGGCCTGCACTTCCTGATGCCCTGGCTGGACGAAATGATCAAGGTGGACATGCGCGAGAAGGTGATCAACGTGGACCCGCAGAAGGTGATCACCAAGGACAACGTCACGGTGACCGTGGATGCGGTGGTGTACTACAAAGTGGTGGACCCGGTGCGCGCCGAGTTCGAAGTGCAGAACTTCGGCTACGCCTGCACCACGCTGGCGCAGACCAACCTGCGCAACCTGATCGGCGACCGGGCCCTGGACGAAACTCTCGTGGCCCGCGACAGCATCAACGCCAGCCTGCGCAACGTGCTCGACGAGGCCACCAACGCCTGGGGCGTCAAGGTCACCCGCGTGGAAGTGCAGAAGATTGACCCGCCGCACGACATCACCGAAGCCATGTCCCGCCAGATGAAGGCCGAGCGCGACAAGCGCGCCGCCATTCTCGAATCCGAGGGCGTGCGCCAGAGCCAGATTCTCCAGGCCGAGGGCGTGAAGCAGTCGGAGATCCTCAAGGCCGAGGGCGACGCGCAGGCGCGCATCACGCGGGCCAACGGCGAAGCGGAAGCCATCCGCCTGGTGTCCACGGCGGCGGAGACCTACTTCAAGGACCGCGCCGAAATGATGCGCCGTCTCGAAGTGATCAACCACACCCTGGCGCAGAACACCAAGTACATCGTCCCGTCGAACGCCGACCTCATCAACGTGCTGGGACTCGACGGCTCGGTGCCGGTGGTACCGGTGAAGAGTGCGGCCGCGGGCGGCGCCGGCGGCGGGCAGTCCCCCGGCCAGCACCCGCGGAGATAAGAGATCGTTTGGTGTCCTGCAATTCCGTTACAGAGTTCGCGGAGCGATTCAAGGTTTCCATTTCCACGCCTCAAGACCGCGATGAGCCCCCGCCTTGGGCCGGGAACGGATTACTACTGCGTATCCAGAGTTGAGCTCGCCAGGAAGCGGTTGGCTTCTGCGACGTAGCGTCGGCGGGCGGGCGAGAGGTGGCCGGCGAGGTTGTAGTAGAGGATGTACCACAGCGCGGCGATCCCGTCAGAAGCCCCGATCTTCTTCCCTTCTTCGTAGGTCCTTCCGTAGTAGGAAATGGGCACCTCGTAGATGCGCGCTTTGGTCTTGCTGATGGTGGCGGTGATCTCGACTTCCAGGCCGAAGCCGGAGCTGGTGATGGGCATGGTTTTCACCAGCGGCGTGCGGAACAGCTTGTAGCAGGTTTCGATGTCGCTCATGTTGGTGTTGGTCAGGCAGTTGGAGAGGAAGGTGAGGAACTTGTTGGCCACGTAGTGATAGAAGTAGAGGACCCGCGCGGCCTTGCGCACCATGAAGCGGCTACCGTACACCACGTCGGCGCGGCCCTCGCGGATGGGGGCGAGGCAATCGTCCAGGTCCGCGGGGTCGTATTCCAGGTCGGCGTCCTGAATCACGGTGATGTCGCCGGCGACTTCGCGGAAGCCGCGGCGGACGGCGGCGGTCTTGCCCTGGTTGCGTTCCTGGCGGATCAGGCGGACGACGGGGCAAGCCACTTTCTCCACTTCCTCACAGGTCCGGTCCCGGGAGCCGTCGTCCACCACGATAATCTCGTGCAAGTCGGCGACGCATTCGCGGACGCGGGTGAGCACGCGAGCGATGGTGCGCTCCTCGTTGTAGGCGGGAACAATTACCGACACGCGGTTGACCTGGGAATGGCCCTCAGACATGGAATGACATGGTGGGGCGAAACGGAGCAACCGTCAACCCTTCGTTGCCCGGCTGCTACTGGTTGTACAGCACCTTGAGCTGACCGCCCTCCACGCGGATGTCGCGGATGTGCGGCGGGACGCGGAATTTTTCGCGATTCTCCGGCGAATCGAACAGGCGGGTGACGGCATGGTCCAAGGTGGCCTGCGGGATGGGCAGCGAGCCGAGCGTGCCGCTGGTGGGTTCCAGGCGCAGGTAGCCGTCCGCCACGCGCAGGCGTCCCTCGAGAACCAACGACAGGTCCTTGCCATGAAAGTCGAAGAGCACGTAGGCGCGCACCTGGTCGTCCACCAGGTTGATGCGCACGTCGCGAACGGCGGACTGCACTTCCTCGAGGCTGGGCTGGGCCGCGGGGTCCTGCCCGGTCTCGGCGGCGCCGGCGGCGGCGGCCACGTCCGCGGCAGGGCTGTCCGCCAGGGCCAGGTTCTGTTGCAGGAAAGTGTTCAGCTCGGCTTCATCGAGCTCGAGGGTATGGGCTTCGCCGGCCTCGAGGGCCTGCTGGGCCTCGTACATCTTGAGCTCAACGCGGCTGGCGGCCAGCGGGTCGCTCATCACCGGGGGCGGCGCGGCCTGCTTCATCACCAGCAGCAACACCACCACCAGCCCGATGAGCACCACCCACCGGAACACGCGGTAGAACTTCTTGAAGCCTTCCCACATACCTCGGAACGCAGAAACCCGCGGCTGAAACCAGTTGTCCGCTCACAGCCGACAGCTCACAGCTTTCCACGCAACCAAATCCCGCTCACGGCGAACAAGCTGTTCCCCGCTGGCTGCACGCTGTCCGCGACCTCTTGTTCTGCCTTCTGCCTTCTAACTTCCGCTTTCATTTTTCCGGCAGCACGTTGCCGTTGGGATCGAGGAAGCGCACCGGGCCGATATTCAGCTCGCGGATGCCGGCCTCGATCTTGGCACGATCGCCGACGATCACCCACACCAGGCTCTGCGGGTGAATCACGCTGGTGGCCGCGGACTGAAGGTGCTGAAGGGTAAGGCCGTTCACGCGGTCGGCGAAGGTGCGGTAGTAGTCGTCGGGCAGGCCGAAGCGGACCATCTCGGAGAGGGAGCCGCCCACCGAGCCCATGGTCTCCCAGCGGCCGGCGAGGGTCAGGGTGCGTTGCTTCTTGACCTTGTCGAGCTCATCGGGGGTGGCGGGCTTGTCGCCGCGGATGCCGGTGACTTCCTTGATCACTTCCTGGAGCGACTCCTTGGTCTTGTCGGTCTGCACCGGGGCCTGCACCACAAAGGGCCGCGGCCCGCGGGCCGCCACCACCGAAGAGCCAGCGCCGTAGGACCAGTGCTTGTCTTCGCGCAGGTTCATGTTGATGCGCGAGGTAAAGCCGCCACCGAGGACGCCGATCATGGTTTCGATGGCCAGGTCGTTGGGGTCGGACTTAGGAGGGGCCACGTGCGCCGCCAGAATCACCGACTGCACGGCGCCCGGCCGGTCCAGGATGTAAACCGTGGGCGCCTTGGCCCGCTCCACCGCGCTGATGTTCTTGGCCGGGGCTGCGCCGCCCTTCCAGTTGGCGAAGGCTTTATCGAGCTTGGGCTGGATTTCGGCCAGGGTGGTGTCGCCGACGATGATCAGGGTGGCGTTGGAGGGCTTGAACCAGGTCTGGTGGAACCTGACCAGGTCGTCGCGGCTGATCTTGCTCACCGTCTCGGCGAAGCCCGAGCCGGTGAGGGGGTTGCTGTAGGCGTGCTTGTCGCCATAAAGCAGCCTGGGGAGCACGCGCATGGCCATGGCGTTGGGGTTGACTCCTTCCTGGCGGATTTGCGCCAGGCGGCGGGGGCGCAGCCGCTCCAGCTCCTCGTTGGGGAAGGACGGGTTGAGAATAATGTCGGCGTAGAGGGCCAGGGAGGCGTCCAGGTTCTCCTTCAGCGCGGTCATGTTGACCGTGGAGACGTCCAAGTTGGAGCCGACGAAAACCCCGGCTCCCAACAGCGCCAGCTCGTCGGAGATCTGGATGGCGTTGCGGGTAGTGGTGCCTTCGTCGAGCATGTCCATGGCCAGGCTGGCGGCGCCGGCCAGCGCGCCCATGTCCGCGGCATAACCGGCGTCCACCATCAGGTTGAAGTTCACCTGCGGGACGCTGCGGCGCTCGGCGAAAACGACCTTCAGGCCGTTGGAAAGGGTGGCGCGCTGGAAGGCCGGGAACTCCACCCGAGGCGGCATGCCGCCGTCGGGAACTTTGGAACGGTCCACGTCGGCCTTGCCGGCGGCGAGCTGCGGGAAGGGCTGCACTTCGAGGACGTGGGCGCCGTCGCTGAACCATTTGCGGGCGGCGTCGAGCAACTGCTGCGCGGAGGCTTCGAGCTGCCGCTTCTGGGACACCTTATGGTGGTCGGGGTTGCCGGCGTAAACCTCCCCCTGGGCCAGCACGTCGGATTTGCCGCCGAAACCGCCGATGGTCTCCACGCCGCGGACGAACTGGGCGCGCTTCTGCGTCTTGATGCGCTTCAGCTCCTCGGCCGTGGGGCCGTCCTTGAGGAACTTGGCCAGTTCCTCGTTCACCGCCTGCTCCACCTTGCTCAACTCCACGCCGGGCCGGGCGTCGGCGATGATGCCGCCGATGCCGGCGATCTCCAGCGGGAAAATGAAGGCGCTCACGTTGGTGGCAATCTGCGCGTCATAGACCAGCCGCTTGTAGAGGCGCGAGCTCTTGCCGCTGGCGAGCACGTCGGTGGCCAGGTCCAGGTAGTCGGCTTCCGCCGAGCGGTACTCGGGCATCACGAACATCTTGTACATGCGCGCCTGTGGGACGCGGTCCTGCATGATCTGGCGGGACTCGCCGGTGCGGCGGGGGATAGCCACCTCGTGCCGCGTGATGGGCGGGCTGGCGGGGATGGCGCCGAAGAAGCGCTCCACCTTCTCGCGCGCTACTTCCGGGGTGATGTCGCCGGCGATCACGATGACGGCGTTGTTGGGGCCGTAGTAGGTCTTGAACCACTCGTGCACGTCGTCCAGCTTGGCCGCGTTCAGGTCTTCCATCGAGCCGATCACTTCCCAGGAATAGGGATGGCCGGTAGGGAACATGGCCTCGAACAGCCGGCCGAAGACGCGCCCGTAGGGCTGGTTCTCGCCCTGGCGCTTTTCGTTCTGCACCACGCCGCGCTGCTCGTCGAGCTTGGCCTGGTCAATGGCCTTGAGCAGGTGGCCCATGCGGTCGGACTCCATCCACAGGACGGTGTCCAGGGCGGGCGTGGGCACGTTCTGGAAGTAATTGGTGCGGTCGAAATTGGTGGTGCCGTTGAGGGTGGTGGCCCCGATGCGCTCCATCACCTTGAAGTAGTCGTCGTTGTAGTGCTCGCTGCCGTTGAACATCAGGTGCTCGAAGAGATGGGCGAAGCCGGTCTTGCCGGTCTTCTCGTTCTTCGAGCCCACGTGGTACCACATGTTGACCGCCACGATGGGAGCCTTGTGGTCCTCGTGCACAATCAGCGTCAGCCCGTTCTTCAGCACGAAGCGCTTGTACGGGATGTCTATCACCTGCGTGGACTGCCCCTGCGCCGCCGGCCCCGCCGCGCCCAGAGCCAACGCGCACACCAGCGCCAGCGCGAACAGCCGCGCCCGCGCCCTCAGATTTGTCGCCTGGTTCATTGCTGCCTCCTCTGTGGATAAGTTCGGGGTGAGCATATTAGCAGGCCCTACCGCCCAGTGAAAGCCCGACTGTACCAACCCGGAACCCGCCAAGCCGCCCTAAGGGACGCGACCCACCAACGGTAAGCTCGGCGGTGTACGTCGGGGAACGGGCTCCGGGGACTTTGCCGCGGGTTCCCGGGTCGCTCGCCAAAGGGAAGAGGTTCCCCGGCTTTCACTCAAAAGTTACTTTCGCTGCGCAAAGGGAAATCCCCGCGCTGCTCGTTCTAATCGCCGAAAGCGGATCCCACCAAGACAAGAGGGAGGAGACATGAAAAAAGCGCTGGGTTGGATGTTGGCGTGTGTTCTGACCCTGGGCGGAGCTGCGACGGTGGCCGCGCAAGAAGTGGTCATAGATTGGTCCACAAAAAAACTGATCAAATTCCCGCCGACGGTCTCGGCCGCCAAGGAGGTCAAGGGCGTAATCCGGAATGTGAACGACGTGCTCTACTCCTACACCGTCGATCCCCACAGCGCACCGACGCCGGTTGACGATGCCCGTCACTTCTTTGGCGCCCTCTACGGGTATGCTCCGGCTGCAGCCATGACGGCGGACAACTGCAACACGTGGCTGGAGACAGCAAAGGGAGCATTCAAGAAGATTCAGGAGGCGCTAAGCCCGATTGATTCCAAAACCGGCAAGGTGGGCAGCACGGCCCTGGCCGACACCATCGCAGCTTGGAACAAGGCCGGACCCGACCGGCTCACGCTGGAAGGTGAGCGCCACCGCTTGGGAACATGCCTGGAGAGCGCGGTCAAGGCATTCCTGGACCAAGAGTACAAGCAGTATGAGAGCCTCAGAAACAAGATCAACGGGTCCAAGCACGAAGTGCACTTCACACTGAAGGTCTATCCGCGCGGCGAGCACGTTATTCCGGTGAGCGAGTTGTTCTCATCGGGCGCGTTGACGAACGCACCGACCAACTTGACCGAGGCCGAGCGAACCTACAAGTTCACGACGGAGGGCGATGGTGAACTGACTCTCTCTGCCGGCCTGCTGGTCACCAAGGTGGAAGCTCGTTCCTACGAGAGCCGGACGGTTCCCAACCAAACACAGGCACAACTGGACGTGAACGGGGCGGGCGACGGGCGACCGGCCATCGCCGCGCTGCTGAACTACAAGGTCCCCCGCTTTGATGCAGACAAGATTGGCCTGGCGCTTTCCGCGGGCCCGGTGCTCGCCGTAGGTCAAGGCAAGAGCGAGACGTCCAACATTGGCTTTTTCTTTGGCCTCTCGGTGCACCTGTGGCATCGGCTGTACCTGACCCCAGGAATGCACCTCGGGGAATTTGCCGATTTCCCGCGCGGGTTCAGCGCCTCCGGAGATGCCATTCCAGCCAACTTTGGCACTCTCACCCCTTCAAAGCGCTGGACTACTCGATTCTCCTTCGGCATCACCTTCCGCACTGTGGACTTCACCAAGATTATGCCGCCGAAGAAGGTGGACGCGGAAACCAAGAACAAATAACCCGGGACGGAGCAGGGTTCAGGAGGACAGCACATGGCCAGCCTGGAAAAAGCGATTCAAGGGTTACGAGGCAAAATCAAAGAACTCCGCCGGGGCGATGCGGACGAAGGCGTGGCGGTCCTGCAACGGTACCTGGCCAAGTACGGATTCCTGACTCCCAGCGCGCCGGCCCGCATGAGCCTGCTGGAACGCACGGCAATGAGCATCAACTTTGCCCTGGAGACGCCGCTCGGTCAGTTCGAGGTGAACACGGAGGCGGCCTTGCGCCGTGCGCAGAAGTTCTACGGCCTGCCGGACACGGGCCGCCTCGATGAGGCTACCGTCCAGCTCCTGGGGATGCCGCGCTACGACCACCATCCGGATGTCCCCCAGTTTGTTATCGCCGCACGCTGGGATCATCGGGACCTTACGTACAAATTCCTCAACGACAGCGCGAAGGTAACTGCCCCGGTGGCGCGCGAAGCGGTGCGGTTGGGCTTCCAGACATGGCAAAGGGTTTCGCGCCTCACATTTCAGGAAGTTGGCCCCGGTGAACCAGCGGACTGTGAAATCCTCTGGACCCGTGGTGAGCACGGGGATGGAACCGCCTTCGACGGCGCGAGCGGGGTTCTGGCCCACGCTTTCTTCCCGCCGCCCCGCGGCAGCAGTTTCCCTGGCGACATCCATTTTGACGACGACGAAGCCTGGAGCGCCAGCGCCGTGGCGCTGCCGCAAATGGACCTAGTGACCGTGGCCGCGCATGAGATCGGCCACGCCATCGGCCTGGACCACTCCCAGGACCGCAAGGCCCTGATGTTCCCCTTCTATGGAGGCGCGATGCGAGACGCCGGCAAACCCCAGTTCGCGTCGCTGGACCAGGACGACATCGACGGCATAAACACCCTATACCCGTGACGGAGAGTCGCTCGCGAGGGAGCACTTTCGGTGGAAGGTGAACCATGAAGCTGCACAAAGGGGTGCTGGCAGCCGTGGGGTATCTGGCGCTTTGGGCGCTGGGGCCGATGCTGCCGTCGCTGGGGCAAGAGGTGGGCATGGGGCTGACTGTGATGCCCGGCGCTCCCGGCGCATCGCGGGCGCAAGGGCAGGCAGCGCCGGGGGCCGCGGTGGGTCCGTTGGCGGCCGCGCAGGGACCGGGACCAGGTTCCACGCCGCCAGGAAGCGGCACAGGCAGAGACGCAGCGGCGAAGACGGCGCCGCCCAAGCTAGCCGTGGAGTTCGAGAAGAAGACACCCCTCATCCTCAGCTACCGCGAAGTAGGCAAGTACCGGGCCGCGGTCTTCATTAAGAACACGGGGGAAGCGGACGTGGACCTGGGCTTTCGGGTGGAGCTGGCGGATGCCGCGGGAAACGTCGCGGGGGCCACAATCGCGATCACGGCGGGCGCCGGTGTGCTGGCGTCGGGAGAATCTCGGTTGGTGGGAGTGGAGATTTCCCGGCCGGCAACGGACATGGTGGCGGAGGGCTACCTGATTCTGGAAGCCGAGGAAAAACCGGCGCAGTCACCGGTAAGCGCAGCGACCGCCGTCCAGCCGCCCACAACGGGCGCGCCCCCGCGGGCGGCGTCGAAATGGTCCCCATCCACCACGAAAGCGGCATCCACGCAGGGCAAGCCGCGAAAGATATACGTCACCCGCGAACTGATACTGAGCGCCCGGCTGCCGGCGCAGGCCGCCGAATACATCGTCCAGGGCGCGAGCGCGGGCGCTGTCATCGTTTTCCTTTTCACTCTTGTTTGGCTGCGGTGGCTCGGGCTCAAGTCCTTCGGGCAAATGGGAAAGCCTGGGTGGACCTTCGGAGATAGTTGGGGATCGAACATTTCGGTAGGCGCGGGACTGCTGACCACGCTGCTGTCCTTCACCTACTTACCGGCGGAAACCTACTATATGAGCAAAACCTCGTACCAGGTTCTGAGCGCAATTCTCGCGGCTGTCACCGTACTGGCGCCCGCGGCATACTTCCTGATCAGGGTTCCCAGCGCGGAGAACAATGAGCACAAGGGGTACGTGATCTGCTTCCTCGTGGGAAGCGCGACGATGACTTGGGCGGGCCTGGGGCAACTCGGCACGGTGGGGCTGCTCTTCGCGGAGCTGGAGCGGGCCCGGCTGATCTCGCCCGCCACGTTGACGATGCTGTGGATCCCGCTGGGCTTGGTTGGCGTATTCCTGATTCTCTATGCCAGCCGCACGGTAGTGCAAATGGCGCAAGTGGAGTCGGCAAGTGCCGGCGCAGCGGCCGCCCGCGCCGCGGCCCCCGTTAGGCAAGCGCCCGCGGCCGCACCGCCGTTGACGTGGCCCTGATCCTGCGAGGCCTTGCCGCAGGCCGCCAGGACAGGGGTCCAAGCGGACGCTCGTCACCGGGCTAGCGGATGCGGGCGATGCGGCCTTGCGCGGGGAAGCGGGTGAATTGGGCGGGGTCGTGGCCGGGGACCACGCGCTGGGGCGAGCCGGCGAGCTGGATCATGCGCTGGTGGGCGGCCAGGTTGGCGGACTCGTCGCTGCGGTCGAACGTCGCGCTGGCGCGATGGGTGGCCAGGTTCTCGTACAGGTAGCAATTGTCCGACGCCAGCACGAACGGCGGCGCCCCGTCCACCCGCACGTACTGCGAGGCGTAGGTGTGCCGCGCGCCGGTGAAGACGCGGATGCCGGGCAGCACTTCGATATTGTCGCCGTTCACCAGGCGCACCTGCCCGCGCAGATTGCGGCGCACCAGCTCGGTGATGTCGTCCGGGTCAATGCCGCCCTTGCGGCCGCCGGGCTGCCAGGCTTCGCCGGTGTAGTAGTCGTATTCGGCGCGCTGGATCCACACGGTGGCGTTGGGGAAGCGATCAAGGCCGCCCAGGTGGTCCCAATGCGCGTGACTAATGATGACGTCGGTGACCTGCGCGGGCTCGACGCCGGCCAGGCGCACGGCCTCGTCCGGCGGGAGGAAGTCGGTTACTTTGAATTGTTCGGTCCACTTGGCGCGGTGATAGCCGCTGTCGAAGAGGATGATGCGGCCGCCACCCGCGGTGCTCCCTGCCCCTGCGCCCGCGGCGGGATCGCTCGCGCCCGGCCGCCGGCGAATCAGCCAGATGACCAGGGCGATGTCCACGCGCTCGTCGCGCGGCGCGCCCATCACCAGCGACGCCTTGGGGAACCCCGCCACGCTGGCGTAGCGAATGGCCTCAATCGTGTACTCCGGCGCGGGATGCGGGACCTGCGGCCCGCCTCCAAAGGGGACCGCCGTCCGGGCGAGCGCCAGCGCGCTCGCGCACAACGTCAAAAGGATGGGACGTTTCACCGGGCTTCCTGCGGGCATCCTAGCACAGCGCCCCTGTTGGTGCGAAGACGATCACCCGCCGCGGCTCAGTTTTGTGAAGCCGATTGCCCGCCCCAGCATCAAAAAGAGCGCCGGGCCTTCCGAAGCTTCCCGGGCCGGCTCACCGGCGGTGGGTGTCTTGACAGGACTCGAAGAAAAGCGGCTGGAGGAATCGCGGCAGCGAACGGCGCACTGGAAGCGCTGGGGCCCTTACTTGAGCGAGCGCCAATGGGGCACGGTGCGCGAGGACTACAGCGCGGGGGGCGCGGCGTGGGACTATTTTTCGCACGACCAGGCGCGTTCCCGCGCCTACCGCTGGGGAGAAGACGGGCTGGGCGGCATCTGCGACCGCCACGGGCTGGTGTGTTTCGCGCTGGCCCTGTGGAACGGGCGCGACCCGATCCTGAAGGAGCGCCTTTTCGGCCTCACCGGCAGCGAGGGCAACCACGGCGAAGACGTGAAGGAGTACTACTTCTACCTGGACTCCACGCCGACGCACTCCTACATGAAGTTCCTTTACAAGTACCCGCAGGCGGAGTTCCCCTACGGGGGGCTGGTGGAAGAAAACCAGCGCCGTGGCAAGCACCAGCCGGAGTACGAGCTGATGGATACGGGGGTGTTCGACGACGATCGCTACTTCGACCTCTTCGTCGAGTACGCCAAGGCCGGCCCGGAAGACATCCTGGTGCGCATCACCGCGCACAACCGGGGGCGGGATGCCGCGGCGCTGGATGTGCTGCCGACCGTATGGTGCCGCAACACCTGGGCGTGGGGCGGTGACGGCGGGGCCAAACCGCTGCTGCGCGCAGTGGCGGCCCCGGAGGGCGTGGCGGCCATCGAGGTGGAGCATCCCCGCTACGGCACGCGGTATCTGGTTTGCGCGGGCGCCCCGGAGTTGCTCTTCACCGAAAACGAGACCAACGCCATGCGCTTGTGGGGCGTGCCCAACCGCGCGCCGTTCGTGAAGGACGCCTTCCACGACTTCGTGGTCACCGGCAGGCGGGACGCGGTGAACCCGGCGCAGGCTGGAACCAAAGCCTGCGCGCGCTACGCCGTCACCATTCCGCCCGGCGGCAGCGTCACCTTGAAACTCCGCTTCACTCCACTGAAGCCCGCGGCGGCCCTGCTGGGCAAAGATTTCGATTCCATTTTCACCGCGCGCAGCGCCGAGGCCGACGAGTTCTACGCGCAGCGCACCGGCAAGTGCAAATCGGCCGACGCGCGCATGGTGCAGCGCCAGGCCTTTGCCGGGCTGCTGTGGTCCAAGCAGTTTTATCACTACGACGTGCGCGCGTGGCTCGATGGCGACCCCGCCGGGCCGACCCCGCCGGAGAACCGCAAACGCGGGCGCAACCGCGAATGGCGGCACCTGTACAACGACGACGTCGTCTCCATGCCCGACAAGTGGGAATACCCGTGGTACGCGGCGTGGGACTTGGCGTTCCACTGCCTCCCGCTGGCCATGGTGGACCCGGACTTCGCCAAGGAGCAGCTCGTCCTTTTCACCCGCGAATGGTACATGCACCCCAACGGGCAACTGCCCGCGTACGAGTGGGCCTTCGGGGACGTCAACCCGCCAGTGCACGCCTGGGCCGCGTGGCGCGTGTACAAAATCGAGAAACGCATCCGCGGCCAGGCCGATCGTGAGTTCCTCGAGAAAATCTTCCTGAAGCTGCTGCTGAACTTCACCTGGTGGGTGAACCGCAAGGACGCCGAGGGCAACAACGTCTTCGAGGGCGGCTTCCTGGGCCTGGACAACATCGGGGTGTTCGACCGCTCCGCGCCGCTGCCCACCGGCGGGCGCATCGAGCAATCCGACGGCACAAGTTGGATGGGCATGTACTGCCTCAACATGCTGGCCATCGCGCTGGAGTTGGCCTCTGAAGATCCGGCCTATGAAGATGTGGCCAGCAAGTTCTTCGAGCACTTCGTGTACATCGCCCACGCCACGCACACCTGCAAGGGGATGGACACCAGCCTGTGGGACCGGCAGGACGGCTTCTTCTACGACGTGCTCAACCTGCCCAACGGCGAACGCCACTACATGAAGGTGCGCTCGATGGTGGGGCTGATCCCGCTCTTCGCGGTCGAGACGCTGGAACCGGACATCCTGGCCAAACTGCCGGGGTTCCGCCGGCGCATGCAGTGGTTCATGGACAACCGCCCGGACTTCGCCGACCACTTCGAGATGCAGAAAAAGGACGGCGGCTCGCGCATCCTGCTCTCGATTGTCAGCCGCGAACAGTTGCCCTCGGTGATGAAGTACATGCTGGACGAGAACGAGTTCCTCTCGGCCTACGGCATCCGGGCGCTCTCGCGCTACCACGCCGGCAACCCGTATGTTGTGCAGGTCAACGGGATGCAGCACCGCGTGGATTACGAACCGGCGGAATCCTCCACCGGGCTCTTTGGGGGCAACTCCAACTGGCGCGGGCCGATTTGGTTCCCGGTGAATTACCTGCTGATTGAATCGTTGCAGAAGTTCGACCACTTCTACGGCAAGGCGGTGCAGGTGGAATGCCCCACCGGGTCGGGCGTGAGGAAGACGCTGTGGGACGTGGCCGGGGACGTTTCGCGCCGGCTGACGCGCATCTTTCTGCGCGACGGCAGCGGCCGGCCGGTTGCCGGCGGCATTGCCAAGTTCCAGGCTGATCCGCACTGGCGCGACCTGGTGCAGTTCCATGAGTACTTCCACGGCGACAACGGAGCGGGCGTGGGCGCCTCGCACCAGACCGGGTGGACGGGCCTGGTGGCGAAGCTGATTGAGCAAAGCGGCGAGTAGGTTGCCGAGCAAGAACCAACACAGAGGCACAGAGGGCGCCGAGCAGAGCCATGAGCACCATGACAGAGGTTGCCGCGACGAGCGGCGCGAGCAACACGACGGAGAAGACCATGAAAGCGATCGCGGTGACGCCGGGGAAGGCCGGCAGCGCGCATCTGCGGGAAGTTCCGCGCCCGCGTCTCGAGGACATCCCTGGGGGGCGCGGCGTGCTGGTGCAGGTCCTGCGCGTGGGCGTGGACGGCACGGACAAAGAGATCCATAACGCCGAGTACGGCGCGCCGCCGCCGGGCGACGACTACCTCATCCTCGGCCACGAGAGCTTCGGCCGCGTCGAGGCGGCGGGGCCGAACGTCACCGAGCTGAAGCCCGGCGATTACGTGGCGCTCACCGTGCGCCGCCCTGGCGCGAGCCTTTTCGACCACATCGGAACGTACGATATGACCACGGACGACACCTATTTTGAGCGCGGCATCAACCTGAGGCACGGTTTCCTCACCGAGTACGTGGTGGATGACCCGGAGTACATCGTGCGCGTGCCGGAGAACCTGAAGCAGGCGGGCGTGCTGATGGAGCCGCTGAGCGTGGCGGAAAAAGGCGTCGCGCAGGCCTACGAGATTCAGCGGCGGCTGCGCGTGTGGCGTCCGCGGCGGGCCGCGGTGGCGGGCGCGGGCACGCTAGGCTTGCTGGCCGCTATGGTTCTGCGGCTGCGCGGCCTGGAGGTGACCACGCTGGGCCTGACCCGCCCGCCCTACCGCAACTCAGAACTCCTCGAGGAGCTGGGCGCGCGTTACGTGAGCACACTGGACCTGCCGCTCAAGCAGGCGGCGGAGAAGTACGGTCCCTTCGACATCATTTTCGAAAACACCGGCGTTTCCGCCCTGGTGTTCGAATCCATGGAAGTGCTGGCCAAGAACGGGGTGCTGGTGATGGTGTCCATCACCGGCGGCGACAAGAGGGTGGAAATCCCCGCCGACCGCATCAACCAGGGCTTCGTGCTGGGCAACAAGGTGGCCGTGGGCAGCGTGAACGCCAACCGCGAGTACTTCGAGATGGGCGCGAAAGACCTGAGCACCGCCGAGCTGCAATTCCCCGGCTGGCTGGCCAAACTGTTGACGCACCCGGTGAAGGGCCTGGAGAACTACGAGCAATTGATGAAGACGCTGACCACGGCGAAAGACGCCATCAAGGTATTCTGCGACGTCGCTCCCCTGTAAGGCCCGCGGCTTGAAAGACCCCCTGCCTGAGGCCGAGGCCCCCGAAGCGAGCCCGCCGCCGCGACCGGATGACGGGCGGCGCCTAGCAGCTTGTTGAAAAACGCTCCTGACTGTCATCCCGGGCGAAGCGAGGGATCTGCATCTTGCAGGAAATCCCAGGAAATGCAGCTTCCTCGCCGCCTGCGGCGGCTCGGAATGACAAGCTTCGGGGTTTTTTCAACAAGCTCCTAGACAGCCACGAAGAAGTTCTGCGCGAAGGGCCACTCGCGGTCCACCCACTGGGCGGTGCAGGAAAAACCCGTATCGCGGGCCATGGCCCGGGGCTCCTCAACGGCGTACTTGTGGGAGCTCTCGGTCCAGATGGTTTCTCCGGCGCGGAAAGAGACGGTGGTGGCGCACTCGGGGATGGAGACCTGCTGATCCACCTCCGAGAGGAGGTGCATCTCGACACGGCGTTCGTCCTGGTCGTAACGGGCCACATGACGGAACCTGCGCAGGTCGAAATCGCCGCCGAGTTCGGCGTTGATCCGCTGGAGCAGATTCAGGTTGAAGGCGGCCGTCACGCCCAGGGCGTCGTTGTAGGCGGCCAGGAGCTGGTGCGGGGACTTGCCCAGGTCCGTGCCGAGCAACAAGCAGTCGCCGGGCTGAAGCATCAGGCGGATGTCGTGCAGGAACTGCGTGCCGGCCTGGCGGTCGAAATTGCCGATGGTGCTGCCGAGAAAGAGCACCAGCAGCCATTCGCCGTCGCGGCGCCGGGCGGCCACCTCCAACATGCCGTCCAGATACTCGCGCTCGAAACCGACCAGGTTGACGAAAGGAATCTCGCGCAGTTCCTGCCGCGAGCGGGCCAGGGCGGCCCCGGAAATGTCTATGGGGTAGTAGTTCACGGGCTGGCGCTGCGCCAGGGCCTCCAGGATCCAGCGGGTCTTCTGCCCGCTGCCGCTTCCCAGTTCGACCACCACGGTGTGGCGGGGGACGCGCGACACGATGTCGCCGGCGTGCTGGCGCAGCAGGCGCGCGTCGGCGCGGGTGAGGCCGTACTCGGGCAGCAGGCAGATCACATCAAACAGCGCCGATCCGGTTTCGTTGTACAGGTACTTGGAGAGCAGTTCCTTCTGGCCCGGCCGCGTGAGCCCGGCGCGGACATCCGCGCCAAACGACGGCCGCGGAACGGCGTGAATCGGCTGCGTACGGATTCCCGCACTGCGAGCGCGGGGCACGCCGTGGACCGGTGCTTTCAATGTTCACCTCGCGCCACTCGGAACCCCGCGTAAACGTTGGGGTAGTGGCCCTGGAACCAGTTGCGGAACGAGCGCCGCAACAGGCACGCCGCGGTGCGCGCGGAACCGCCCTTTATCACGAAGTGCCGCCCATCGAAGAAGTCCGCGGAATAGCCGCGATAGAAGGGGAACGGCTCGAAGCCGGCAAAGGGCGCGAAGACCGTGGAGGTCCACTCCCAGCCGTTGCCCAGCAGGCCGGCCACGCCGAAAGCGCTTTCGCCCTCAGGATGAGCATTCACCGGCGCGGGGTCCCAGCGCGTGAAGTCAAAGTTGCCCCGGTGCGCGGCCGGAGGCTCGCTGCCCCAGGGAAACGGGCGCTCCTGGTTTTGTGGCGTGCCATAGGCCGCGCGATGGAATTGCGCTTCGCTGGGCAACTGGCCGCCGGCCCAGCGCGCAAAGGCGGAAGCCTCCGCGTGGCTGGCGTACACCGGCCAGTCCAGCGGCAGAGGCAACTCCTCGAACATGGCGCGCAGCGTCCACCCCTGCCCCGCGGGCGTCCAGAACTGCGGGTGGCGCAGGCCGGCGGCTTCCTTCCAGTCCCAGTCGCCCGCGCTCCAAAGGGAACGCTCCTGATAGCCGCCTTGCTGGACGAACTCCAGGAATCGCCCGTTGGTGACTTTGCATTTGCCGATGGAAAACGCCGGAACGGCGACAGCGTGCTCCTCGAACTCGTTGTCCCAGCCGAACTGCCCGGAGTCCCGGCGCAGGCCCAGCGTGGCCGTGCCCGCGGGAATACGCACCATCGAGTCCTGCACTGTGCCCGGCGGGGTGAGCTGCGGCGCGGGAGCGGCGGGGGTTTTCAGTTCCACAGGCAGGCGGTGCAGCAAGTAGGCCAGGGTCTCCAGGTGCATGAGGCGGTGCTCGATGGCCACGTGGAGGATGAAGCCGTCCCGCAGCAGGGGCTGCGGGGGATCGTCGAGCGGCGCGCGTTGCAGCGCGGCGTCCAGCGCGTCCCGGGTGCGCGCCACATACCCGCGCACCGTCTGCATCGCCGGCCAATCGGACGGCGTGTCGGCGGGGAGCTGCCCGTCCACGGGATCAATGCCAAAGGCGAAGAGCTGGTTCAGGCCGGCGGCGGCGGCGGACAAGCCCAGCACGTGCTGGCCGATCAGGTTCCAATCGAAGGCCTCCAGGTGCCCGATGTAGAAAACGATGCGGTGGCGCTCCGGGATGGGCCGCGCATAGAGCGCCTCGGGGCGCAGGATCTGAAAAAGGTCATCGGAGCGCCGGCGGGCTTCCAGCAGCCGCGCACGCAATGCTTGAGTGGGGACTGGCTTGCCCGGGGCGGTAGCCATGACCTCTTTGGATGCGCGGGGCCGGGAAACGACTCCGTATCGTTGCCAAACTCCCGGGAGAGATTAACCCAGCGGGCCCGAAGTATCCAGTGCTTTGCACGCCAGCCAGGCGCGCAGAATCTCCGCGACGGTCCACGCCTGGGCGATGCAGCCGCGCGGGGTGAACGGCGGGTCGCCGTCGAAGATTTCGCTGGCGGCGCCCAGGCCGTGGATGCGCAGGTGATGGGCGAAGGGCTCGAGGAATTGCGCGGCGCGCGCCGGGTCCTTGTACACGCGCAGGTGCGCCAGCACGAACGGGCCGATCAGCCAGCCCCACGAGGTACCCATGTGGTAGGCGGCGTCGCGTTCGCGGGGCGCGCCGGCGTAGCGGCCGGTGTAGCCGGGCTCGCCGGGCGCCAGGCTGCGCAGGCCGTGCGAGGTCAGCAGGCGGCGCGCGCATGTATCCACCACTTTGCGGCCCTGGCCGTTCATCAGCGGAGACTCGGGGAGCGACACGGCGAAAATCTGGTTGGGGCGAATGGCCGCTTCGTGGCCGCCGGGGCCGTCAATCACATCGAAGCAGCAGCCTGCTGATTCGTTCCAGAACTTGCCAAAATTGTCGCGCACGCGCCGGGCCAGGAATTCGTAATTGCCATTGGGCTTCTTCAGGGCGCGCGAGAAGGCCTGCATGGCGACCAGCGCGTTGTACCACAGCGCGTTCACTTCGACGGGCTTGCCGATGCGCGGGGTCACCACCCAGTCGCCGATTTTGGCGTCCATCCAGGTGAGCTGCACGCCGGGCTCGCCGGCGAAGAGCAGGCCGTCGGCGGGATCGGCCTTGATGCCATAGCGCGTGCCGCGCAGGTGCCAGTCCACGATGTCCGCCAGCACGGGAAAAACCTCCGCGAGGAACTCGGCATCACCCGTGGCGGCGAAGTACTGGCGCGAGGCCTCGAAAAACCACAGCGTGGCGTCCACAGTGTTGTAGTCGGGCGTGGAGCCGGCGTCGGGGAACACGTTGGGGAGCATGCCGCGGTCCACGAACTGCGCGAATGTGAGCAGGATGTTGCGCGCGACTTCGGGGCGGCCGGTGGAAAGCGTCAGGCCGGGGAGCGCGATCATAGTGTCGCGGCCCCAGTCGCTGAACCAGTGGTAACCGGCGATGACCGTGCGCGCGTCCGGGTTCTCGGCGAGCGGGCGGCGGGCGATGAACTGGTCGGCGGCCTGCACGAGTTGGTGGATCCACGCGGGCGCGCTATCCGCGGCCTGCGGGTTGGCGGAGGCAAATCGCGCCAGCAAGTCGCGGCGGAGCGCCGCAGCGCGCGCCTCGCAACCATCGAGCCGCGGCGCGGGCTCAGTGGACAACGCGATCGTTACCGCATTGCGCGGGCCACCAGGTTCGAGCGCGGCGCGGAAGCTACCCGCGTGCAGATGGTCTTCCACGTCGTCGAGGCCGCGGAAGTGCGCCACGCAGAGAAACACGTTGCGGTACCAGTCGTGCGCCGGCTCGGCCGCGGCGGAGTCGCTGAGCAGGAAGAAGGGAGCGGCCCCGTCATAGGCGTTGACGCGCAGGCCGTTGGCCACCGGCGCGACGCTCATGCGCCAGTCCCCGGCATGGGTGGTGGAGTGGTAGTCGCGGTAGTTCACCAGCGCGCGCAGAGTGAGGGCCAGCGGCTGGCTGCCGCGCACCAGTTCGTAGCGAACGTAAGTGGTATTGGCGCCGTGCTCCATCCAGATGCGCTTCTCCAGCAGGGCGTCGCCGAGCGCGAAGGTCCACACCGGCGTCGTACCCTCCAGGCGGAAGCTCTCGATCAGTTCGAAGCCGCGGGGGTCAACCGCGCCGCCGGCCCAGCGGTTGGCCCCGAGCCTGTACGTTGACCCGTCATATTGCGCTTCCTCTTCCAGCTTGGCCACCAGCAGCGTGCGGCCCACCGGCGGCTGGAGCGCCGCGAACAGCAGGCCGTGGTACCGCCGCGTGAGCACGCCCGCCACGGTTCCCGAGGCGAAGCCGCCGATGCCGTTGGTCACCAGCCACTCGCGCTGCTCCGCGGCGGCCAGGTCGCCGCAGATTTCGCGCCCAAAGCTGACGGCTGGGCCCATGGAAGCGGGCTCAGGCGTTCTGTCCGGCCGGGTTCTGGCCACGGAGGTCGCGTTCATAAGGGCCTTCCATTGGGGCAAGGTGTGGATGCAGCCTGCGGCGCGCGGTGACACGGGAAAGCCGCTCCCGCGCAGTGGGAATCTGGTACGATGAACGCCCTCCGGCTCAACGAGCGCGCAATCCTGCGGCGATGCAGAACCAGCTTGGCGCTGCCGCGGCGCCGGGAGGTGAAGCCATGTCGTGGGTTCCGCTGGTGTCTGAAGAGCAAGCCAGTCCCGAAGTGCAGGCCAAGTACGCCTTTCTGCGCGAGAACTGGAAATTCGTGCCCAACTACTTCCTGGCCCTGGGACGCAACCACGCGCTGCTGGAGGACCAGATCAACCTGTTCACCAACGCCATGTTCAGCGACAGCGGGCTGCCCCGGGTCCTGAAGGAGCAGGTGGCCCTGGTGGTGAGCGGAATCAACACTTCGAGCTACTGTGTAGCCGCGCACATGGAAATCCTGGGCAGCCTGGGCGTGGAGAAGAGCCTGGGCCGCAAGCTGGCCACGCACTACGAAACCGCGCCCGTGGAACCGAAGGTGCTGGAGCTTTTCCGCTTCGCGGACAAGCTGACGCGCCGGCCCGGCGACATGGAAAAAGCCGATGTGGACAAGTTGCGAGCGGCCGGCTGGAATGACGCGGCCATGTTCGACACCGTTCTGGTCGTTTCGCTCTACGCGCTGGCCAACCGCTTCTCGGCGGGGCTGGGCCTGCTGCCGGACTTCTAGCCGGTGGCGCAGCCACTCCCGGCTGAGCAGGACGCCCGCGCCGGCCAATGAGAAAGCGCAGCCAGGAGTGGCCGTGCCGCCGCGTGGTTTGGAGAAAGAGTGATGAGCTGGGTGAAAGAAATCCCCGAGACGCAAGCCAGCGGGCAGGTGAAGGAAACTTACTCGCGCATCCAGAACATTTTCCGCATGGTGCCGAATTTTTTCCGCGCGCAGGGCGCCACACCCGGATTCCTGGCCGCGCAGGTCCCCTTCTTTGAGCAGGCGCTGGGCGACGGCGCGCTGCCGCGGAAGATCAAGGAGCAGCTCGCCGTGGTGGTCAGCGGGCTCAACACTTCGTCGTATTGCATCGCTCTGCATATGGAGAACCTGCGCGCCCTGGGGATTGAAAAGGCCGAGGGGCGCAAACTGGCCGTGGACTACCCGCACGCGCCCGTCGAGCCGAAAGTCCTGGCTCTCTTCCGCCTCGCCGATAAACTGACCCGCCAGCCGATGGGCATCGAGAAGGCCGATTGGGACGAAGCGCTCGCCGCCGGTTGGAGCGAAGCCCAGTTGCTCGAAGCCGTCCAGGTGGTGGCGGCCATGAACTTCGCCAACCGCATTTCCATCGGCCTCGGCCTGGTGTCCGAGTTCATGTAGGACAGGCTTTCAGCCGGTCCACTTTCAACCCGCGCCAGCGTTGCGGCCTGCACCCCCGGCTCGCAGAGCAAGACCGGTCAGGCAAGTTGTGCCCGTCCTACTTCTCCGCCAGCAGCACCGCGTGGCCGTCGCGGTCGCGCACCAGCGCGCCCTTGGCAAAGCCAAGCGCAGGCTGTGGGAGCACGACCGCGCCCGGCGACACCCATACGAAGCGTCCGGCGCGCACAGCCCCTGCGGCAGCATCGGCGGAGCGCACGGTCAGCCGCGTCTGCCAGTGGACCAGATCATTTGCGCGCGCATCGGGCGGAAGGGGACGCCCGGTGCGCGGCGCGAGATACTCGAGGAACTCGATGCCCGGGCCGGAAGCCGCCCGCAGGGCGGTGATGCGCAACCGCGCGCCGAAGACGTTGTTCAGGCGCTCCTGCTCGGGGCCAAAGTTTTCGCTCTCGCCGGCGACACGCAGGCCCAGCGTGTCGCGGTAGAACTTCAAGCTGGCCTCGGTGTCGCTCACCACGATAGCCGTGTGGTCCATCCCCAGAAAAAGCTTGTCACTGCGGCGATGCCACTTGGGGTCGCCCTTGCCCGCGGGAAATTGCAGGATTTCGAGGGCGTGCCCGTCGGGGTCCTTGAAGTAGAAAGCGCGGATGCCCGCGGCGGCGGGGATGTAGTCCGGCAGGGTCTGCGGGCCGGTGCTGGCGTGCTCGACTTTGAACTGGCGCAGGCGAGCGTAGGCCCGGTCCATGTCGCTGACGATGATGGCCACGTGCTGGAACCAGCGGTCGTTCGAGCGCGCGTCCACGGGAATGGGCCGGCCACGCGGCGCCAGGTACTCGGTGAGCTCGAGCATCTCTTCGCCCAGCTTCAGCCGCACCACGCGCATGCGCAGGCCGAAAACGCCTTGCAGGCGCTCGTACTCCGCGCCGAAGACTTCCACGTCGCTCACCTTTTCAAAGGTGAGCGCCTCGGTAAAGAATTTCACCGAACGGTCCATGTCCGACACGGTCACGCCCACGGCGGCCACTTCCGTCACCAGCGGCTGCTGCGCCGCAACCAGCGGCGCCAGCGCCAGCGACGCCCACAGAACCAGCGCGAGCGCTACGGCGTTTCGCAACCCGTCCGGCCGGTACCCCATTTGTTGAATCCCTTTCTTCAACGAAGCTCCTCCCTGCCAAACCGCCCGCAATCGCCAGATCACAAAATCACGCAATCGGAAATCGCCCTAATCACCCAATTTCACAATCGCTCCATCGGCGGGCTTCACGGACTCCATCAGCGTCCAGAAGCCTTCCGCCAGCGTGGGGTGCGTGTACACGGCGCCTTTGAGCAGGGTCCACGGGGCGCCGGCCTGCATGACCGCGCCGAGCATTTGCACCAGCTCACCGCCCTCGGTGGAAAGGATGGCGGCGCCGAGAATGCGGTCGGTCTCCGCATCCACGATAATTTTCATCAGGCCCGCGGTCTCGTCGCGCTCGATGGCGCGGGCCACGTAGCTCATGGGGATCTTGCCGATCTTGAGCTTCTTTCCGGTGGCGCGGGCCTCTTTTTCGGTCATGCCGATGCCGCCGAGCTGCGGGTCGGTGAACACGGAGTAAGGCACGTAGCGGTTGTCGGTGGTGACGTTTTTGCCTTCGACCAAGTTGGCCCACACAATCTGATAATCGTTGTAAGAGATGTGCGTGAAGGCCGGACCGCCCTTGATGTCGCCGAGGGCCCACACATTGCGCACGGTAGTTTCGAGTTTACTGTTGACCTTGATGAAGCCGCCGCGCGCCACTTCGATTCCCGCCTTATCCAGCGCGAGGGTGTCGGAATTCGGCGTGCGGCCCGTGGCCAGCAGCAGGTGCGAGCCCTGTAGCGTGGCCGTGCCGTTGGGGTCGGTGATCGTCAGGGCGACGCCACCGCTGGCCTTTTGTACCCGGGTGGTTTTGGCGTTCAGACGGAACTGAACGCCCTCCGCTTCGAGGGCCTTTTGCAGCTCGTTGGCTACGTCCGCGTCTTCCCGCGGCAGGATTTGGCCGCTGTGGTGCACCACCGTGACTTTGCACCCGAAGCGGCTGAACATCTGCCCGAACTCCAGCCCGATGTAGCCGCCGCCGAGCACCAGCAAGTGCTCCGGCGCCTGCTGCAGCTCCATCACGCTGACGTTGGTCAGGTAGGGGACACTCTCGATGCCGTCAATTTGCGGGATGGCGGGCCGCGTGCCGGCGTTGATGAAGATGCGCTCACCCTCGAGCGCTTCGCCGTTCACCTCAATGACGCGCGGCCCGGTGAACTGCGCTTGCCCGCGAAAGAGCTTCAGCGTGGGGCGCGAATCCACGTGGCGCTGTTGGCCGGAGCGGAAGCTCTCGACGATCCGGTTCTTGCGCGCCACGATGGCGGCCAAGTCCACCGCGACCCCGGTGGTGCGCGTGCCCCACTTCGCCGCGTTGCGGGCGTAGTGCGCTACCGTGGCGCAGTGCACCATGGTCTTCGTCGGCGTGCAACCGTGGTTGATGCAGGTGCCGCCGAGGTGCGCCTTCTCGATCAGCGCGACCTTCCAGCCTTTGTCAGCCAGTTTGTGGGCCAGCGGGTTGCCCGCCTGGCCAGAGCCAATCACGATGGCGTCAAAGTGTTCCGGCATGCTCCACTCCTGGGACGTCTCCACCCTCTGTGCCATTGGATGTGGCAAACCCGGCGAGGATGCCGACAGGGCGCGCCACCTTGGCGCTGAGAGCTAACCATGGCAATCCGCCTCGCCGCAGGTTGTGGCCGGCGAGCCGGGCAGAAGCTCCGGCTCGGCGGCGCGGCAGTCACGGGCGTCGCGCGGGTCGTTTTCGATGATGAACTCGGCGGTCACGCGCGGCAGGTCGCGCTGGAAGTGCACCCGCTGCGCCGCGAAGTAAATCTTGTCGTAGTCGCGGCGGATCTCCTCGGGGGAGAGGCCTTCCTGGTTGCGGCGCAGGGCGCGGGCCAGCGTGGTTTCGAACGAGCACTCCACCCAGCAGCGCAGATCGTAGTGGTGCAGCAGTTCGCGCTTGAAGAGGAAGATCCCTTCCAGCACCATCACGTCCACGTCCTCGTAGGAGTAGGTGCGCAGGATGCGGTCATTCTCCGGCTGCCGCGTGACTTCCGCGGTCAGGTTAATCCGGCGGTTGCGCTTGAGCGGCTCAATGAGCTGGTCGAACATTTCGCTCCACCGGAAGGCGTGACGGTAGAAATGGCCCCCGGGGTCCTCCTCGCTGAAGCGCACCGAGGGCGGCGTGTGCCAGGGGTCGAGCGTGATTTTCGACGCGTTCAGGCCCAGCGCACCGATCGCCGCGGCCAATTGCGGCGCCAGGGTGCTTTTGCCCGAGCCGTCTATGCCGCTCATGGCCACGAGCAGGGCGCGGTCCGAGCGCAGCGCCCGCTTGCGTTCCGCAACGACCCGCGCCAGGTTTTCGATTTGCTGGGTCACGTTCATTGCAGCCGCTCCAGGATGCGATCGCCTACACGCAGGGCATTGGCCATGATGGTCAGCGCGGGGTTGACCGCCGCGCTCGACGGGAAGAAGCTGCCGTCCACCACGTAGAGGTTGTCCACATCGTGGGCTTTGCAATTGGGGTCGAGCGCGGAAGTCTTGGGGTCGCGCCCGAAGCGGATGGTGCCGTTTTGGTGGGCCACGCCCGCCAGGGGGATGCGCTGCCCGACGAAGAGGCTGCGCGCGAAGAGCCCCACGTGGCATTCGTGGCCGTGGTGCGTGCATCTGGTTTGTTGCTGCATCAGGTCCTTGAGCTTGGCGATCAGGCGCTTGTGACCCTCTTCGTTGTTGGGCTGGTAGCTGAGGACGATGTGGCCCTCGCGGTCGAGCGTGACGCGATTCTTCGGGTCGGGCAGGTCTTCCGACGTGAGCCAGAAATCCAGCGAATGGTTGGCCATCAACTCGAGCGTGAAGCCCGGGGCGATGGCCGGGGCGCCCGCGCGCAGCGTCTCGCCGTCCAGCTTGCCCACGAACGAGATGTGGCCCATCGGGTGCGGCCATTCCTTCGAGCCAAGATAAAAATCGTTGACGCCCAGCGTCTTCTGGAAAATGGTGGGGTTGGGGCACTTGGAAATGGCCATGAGCACGGAATTGACGTGGCCCATGTAATGGCGGCCCACGGTATCCGACGAGTTGGCCAGACCGCGGGGATGCTTGTCACTGGCGCTGCGCAGCAGCAACGCGGCGGAGTTGATGGCGCCGCAGGAAGCCACCACGATGCCGGCGGTGTAGGCTTCCGTCGCGCCGTTGCGCCGGACGATCACCTTGCTGACGTCGCGGCCGGAGCCGTTGGTCTCCAGGCGCTCGACTTTGGCGTTGGTCAGCAGCGTGACGTTGGCGTGCAGGAGCGCGGGGTCCACGGCGCAGGTCTGCGCGTCGCTCTTGGCGTTGACCAGGCAGGGGAAGCCGTCGCAGGTGTTGCAGCGGATGCAGCGGCTGGCGTGCTTGTTCTTCTCGTCCAGCATCACCCCCACCGGCACATGGAAGGGGCGCAGGCCGAGGCGCGCAAAGTCGTCGCTCAATTGCTGGATGCGTGGCTCGTGGCTCACCGCCGGATGCGGGTACGGGCCGCTGGCCGGCGGGTCGGTGGGATCTTCCCCGCGGTTTCCGTGGACTTCGTACAGCCGCTCGGCCTGCAAGTAGTAGGGCTCGAGGTCGTTGTAGGTGATGGGCCACGCCGGCGAAACACCGCCGTGGTGCTTGATTTCGCCGAAGTCCTCTTTGCGCAGGCGGAAGAGGGCGGCGCCGTAGAACTTGGTGTTGCCGCCCACGTAGTAGTTGGTGTGCGGGTGCAGCTCCTTGCCCTCGCTGTCCCGCCACTTTTCCTTGGTCTGGTAGAGGCCCTCCACGTTGACCTTGCGCGGGTCCCAGTTGGCCTTCTCGCGCGGGACGTAGTCGCCGCGCTCGAGCAGCAGGATTTTCTTGCCGGAGGGCGCCAGCTTCCACGCCAGCGTGCCGCCGCCCGCGCCCGTCCCGATGATGATTACGTCGTAGTGGTTCTGCGACATGGTGTCCTCACGTTTCTCTCTCTTGCGGGGCGGCCGGGTGGGCCGCCCGTCGGGGTAACCGTACGCGCGGCCCTTCCGCACGTACAGGTTGGATCGGGCGACCCACCGGGTCGCCCCTACGCGCCGGCCTTGGCCGGCATGGCCGCCGGCAAGCCCTCCGCGGCAACTGGCGCCGGCGCCGCGCTTCCTGCGGCCGCGCGTTCCGCCGAAGAAATGCCTGTACTGCGCGCGGTCTGGAACTGCACCAGGTCTTTGGCGAAGAGCAGGTCCAGCGTCCAGTCAATGGCCACGCGCAGCTTTTTTTCGAAGCGCGGCAGTTTGCTCAGGTAAATCGTCCGCCACAGGAACCAGGCCACGAACCCGGAAAAGTTGAAGCCCAGGATGCGGGCCACCCCGGCGCGGCGGCCGATGGCCGCGAGCTGCCCGAGCGTGGAAAACACAAAGGGCTTCTTGCTCCCGCCGCCGGTGGCGGCCAGGATGTTGCGCGCCAGCACCGTACCCTCGCGCAAAGCGTGTTGCGCGGTAGGCGGATGGGGCTTGCCGGTTTTGGGGTCGTGGATCACCGCGCAATCACCCAGAGCCCACACGCCGGGCCAGCCGCGCACCTCGAGGAATTCGTTCACCGGGACGCGTCCACGCTCGGTGGCGCACGGCAGCGCGGCCAGCAGCGGATGCGGCGAAGTGCCCGCCGTCCATACCAGCGTGCGCGTGGGGATTGTGGTTCCGTCGCTGAGCGTGACCGCGTCTTCAGTGACGCCCGTTACCAGGGTGTTGACTCGAATTTCCACGCCGCGCTTGGCTAATTCTTTCTGAGCGTACCCGCCCAGCTTCTCCCCCAATTCGGGGAGGATCAGGTTTCCGGGGTGCACCAACACCACGCGGATGTGCCGTTCGGTCAGATTCCGGTAGAAGCGCAGCGATTCACCGAGAAAGTCATTGACCCCGGCGATGGTTTCCACGCCGGCAAAACCGCCGCCGGCCACGACAACCGTCAGCAAATGCTCGCGGTCGCCCAGCGCGCATTCGAAGTCCGCGGCTTCCAGGTGCTCGATCAGCCGGTTGCGCAGGTCCATGGCGTCGCCCAGCGACTTCATGGTGAGCGCGCGCTCGGCCAGCCCCGGCAGGCCGAAGAAGTTCGTTACCGAGCCCAGTGCCAACACCACATGGTCGTAGGGCAACTCGTGCACGTGGCGCGCTTCACTGTGCGCGACCACTACCTGTTTCCGCTCCAGGTCAATGCGCTCCACCGTGCCGTGAAAAAACTGCACCCGCCGCAGTAGCTTGCGGATGGGATTGACGATGTGGGTCACGTCCAGGTCGCTGGCCGCCACTTCGTGCAGCATCGGCGTGAACAGGAAAAAATTGTCCTGGTTCACCAGGGTGACCTCCAGGGCCGCGCCGCGCGCCAGCGCCCGCTCAAACTCGAGCGCCGCGTACAGCCCGGCGAACCCTCCCCCGAGGATCAGCACCCGTGTTGGATTGGTCGTGGTCATGTGCCTGGTAGCGGCGAGGGCCGGCGGCCCGGCCCTCGTCCGGTTGCGGTTACTGTTTCACCAGTGGCGCGGCGCCGAAGTTGACGCTGAAGCGCGCGCACCACACCGAAGCGGCGCGGTACTTGGTCAGGTCCGTGCCCGCGGGGATTTCGTAATTCTGGTCGCCCTCGTTGCCCTTCAGGTCGCCCAGATCAATGAAGCCGGCCTTCTTCACCGTGTCGTTGTCCGGAGCGTCGCTGGCGGCCACCAGGTACATGTGCAGCGCGGGGCCGTTGGAGGTTTTGAAGTTGGTCAGCCGCAGCACCTGCTTGCCGTCGGCCAGTTGATAGATGGTCGCCGTGCCCTGCGTCTCGTGGGCCAGCCCGCGGAAGTTGCCGGCGGCCAGGGCCACGGGCGGCGCGGCGCCCTGCGGCGCCAGCGGAGCGGCGGCGAAATTGACGCCGAAGCGCGCGCACCACACCGAAGCGGCGCGGTACTTGGTCAGGTCGGCGCCCGCGGGGATTTCGTAGTTCTGGTCGCCCTCGTTGCCCTTCAGGTCGCCCAGATCAATGAAGCCGGCTTTTTTCACGGTGTCGTTGTCCGGAGCGTCGCTGGCGGCCACCAGGTACATGTGCAGGGCCGGGCCGTTCGAAGTCTTGAAGTTGGTCAGCCGCAGCACTTGCTTGCCGTCGGCCAGCCGGTAAATGGTCGCGGCGCCCTGGGCCTGGTGCGCCAGGCCGCGGAAATTGCCCGCCAGCAACGCCGTCGGGCCGCTGGCGGCCGCCGCCGCGTTGGCGGTGGGCAGCGATTCGTTCACGGTTTGGTTGACGAACAACAACTCCGGGCGAAAGGCGTACCACAGGCCGCCCAGCGCCAGGATTCCTGCGACAATCAGCATCGGTTTCTTCATTTCTCTTTTTCCTCTCTTTTTTTGTCTGCCATTTCTGTCGCGCAGTGGCGCGCAGAATCTTCTTTGGGCGCAACGCGCGCCCTTACGACTCCAGGGCTTCACCGAGCAGCCACACCGCGGCGCCCAGCAACACCAGGTCCTTCAGCAGGAAGCCGCCCGAACCGGAGAGAGCAGGAAAGCCACCCAGGCTAGGCTCCCAGCCCGGCAGCGAGAACAGGAACGTGAGCGTGGTCAGGAACGTGCCGATGGCCAGGGCGCTCCCGGCGATGGCCGTCTTCCGCGAGAACGGTCGGGCGGCAATCAGCAGCCCGGTCACAATCTCGAATACGCCGAACAGATTGGACACGCCTTGCACGCTCAGCACGCTGTACAGCCAGCTCATCAACGGGCTGGTGGTCACCAGCGGCTTGATGCCCTCCGCTTCGTAGGCCGTGAACTTCATTCCGCCGATCCACAGCAGCACCAGGACCAGGCCGTAACGCAGGATGTTTTCGCCCGCGGTTTGAAACGGGTTCCGGTTCGCTGTAGAGCCTGTTGTTTGCGTTGGCATCGGACTAATCTCGTTGCTCTGAAATCGCTATTTCCCTCGGCCTGCTCCGGGGAAGCCCAGGCGCATGCGGTAGAGCCCGCTGCGTGCGCACAAGTACAGCGTCTTGCCGTCGTCGTCGCCCCAGGCCATGTTGTGCGGATGCTTGGGGGCGAAGATGGCGCCCAGGTGCTTGCCCGCGGGAGAAATCACCCACAGGCCGCCGGGGCCGGAGACGAACAGGTTGCCCTGCTGGTCCACCTTGATGCCGTCAATAGCGTCTTCGCCGGGCGCGCTGGTCATGTCGAAGAACACGCGGCCGTTGGCGACCGTGGCGTCGGGACGCACTTCGTAGCGCATCACCACTTTTCGGTTATCGTCCCAGTTGCCGACGTACAGGTACTTCTCGTCGGGCGAGAAGGCGATGCCGTTGGGCCCAGTAAGCGACTGGTCCAGCAGTTGCAGCTTGCCGTCGCGCAGGCTGAAGACGCCGGTGAACGGCAGCTCCTTGCGCGGGTCGTCCCCGAATTTGGGCAGGCCGAAGAACGGGTCGGTGAAGAAGAGCGCGCCGTCGGAGCGGTACACCAGGTCGTTGGGGCTGTTGAGGCGCCTGCCCTCGAAGCGATCGGCCAGCACGGTTTCCGTGCCGTCCTTTTCGATGCGGATCACGCGGCGGTTGCCGTGCTGGTCTATGGTCAGCCGGCCTTGGCGGTCGAACGCCAGCCCGTTCGAGCCGGGCTGCCGGTACTCGGCAATGTCCGCGCCGCGGTAGCCGCTGGGCGTGCGAAAGACGCTCAGCCGCTGCTGCGCGGGCTCGTATTTGTAAATGGTGTTGGCGTTGGGATCGCTGAAGAGCAGGTACCCCTGCGGCGCCCACACCGGGCCCTCGGTGAACTGGAACCCTTCGGCCAGCTTCCAGATTTTCGGGTTAGGGCCGACGATGGCGTCCATCGCCGGATCGAGGCGCAATACGTCCACGTTCACTTCGCTGACGGGAATGGCCAGCGGGGCGCCCGGCGCACCCTTGTAGAACTCCAGGCGCGCATAGCGCACCCAGATGAAATTCGTCGGCGGATTGGAGAGCGGTCCGTTGATGCCGAACACCGCGAGCTGAATCTTCTGCCCCGGCCGCACGTTGCGGCCGACCACCAGGCGGTTGGGGGCGTTCCAGCCGTTGACCACCGAGCCGCCGGTCTGTCCCAGCGCGCGCGGCAATTCCCCGTCCACCCAAACTTCGGCGTAGTCGTCGAGCGCCGTTTCAAAAACCACGGTCGAGCCCGTCGGATCGAAGCCGCCCACGCGGTCTGGAATGGTCACGTTGATGCGGTACCAGTTGAAGCAAATGCGGCCGGTGGCGCGGCGCTGCGCGAGCGACACCGCTTCGATCACTTCCCACTGCGAGTCGTCGAAGCCGGCCACCCCCGCCTTGGGCGTGTAGTCGTAAGTTCTCACCGGCGCGCCGGTGGGCTGGCCTTCCGGGCCGGGGCCCTTGAAGTCCACTTCCACAATCTTGGTGTCGCTGTAACGCCACTGGCCCTGCACCAACCGCGCGCCTTCAGCGGTGGCCAGGTCAATGGTGGCGGCAGGTGTGCCGGTGGGGACGGCCGCCATTTTGCTCTCCGCGGGTCCGGCCTGGCCCGCGCCGCCGAAGAGCGCGAAAGCCATGAGCAGCACAAACAGGGCTAACGTTGTGTAGAAGCGTTTCATTGCTTCCCCTCGATGGCCTGGGCTGTCACAGCAGCGCCGGCCTTGGCGATGTCTTCGTCTTCCTGGGGCGTATTGCCGCTGACGCCGATGGCCCCGACAACTTTACCGTTCACGTAGATCGGCACGCCGCCCTGCAGCGGAGTCGCCCCGGGCAGGGCCAGCGCGGCCACCCGGCCCTCGCGGACCTGGTCCTCGAAGACTTTGCTGGGCCGGCGGAAAATCGCCGCGGTGCGGGCCTTGCCGATGCCTACCTCGACGCTGGCCACCTGCGTGTCGTCCAGTCGCTCCAGCAGGAGGATGTGGCCGCCGTCGTCCACGATGACGATCACCACGGTGGCGCCGCGCTTCTTCGCTTCCGCCTCGGCAGCCGCCGCGATCTTCTTCGCAGCCGCCAGCGTGAGGACTTTCTTCTCCGTCACCTGCGCGCCGGCGTGGCCGGCTACGGCGAGGAGCAATGCGCCGAGGATCAGAATCCGTTTCATGTCCGTTTCTCCCGGGAACGCGGGGCCGTCCGCCCAGTTTGAAGCGAACGGCCCGCCGGCCCCTCTACCGCACCTTCACCACGTAATAGGTGAAGGGGTTGGTGACTTGCTGAAACCAGTGCGGGGTGCCCGCGGGGACCACGATGACGTCGCCCTTGCGGAGCTGGCGCGTCTGGCCGCCGCGGATGCTTGCGCCGCGCAACTCGTCGGGCGCGGTGGTTTTGCCGTCCACCACAGCGCCACCGGTGACAAAAGTCGCCGAGCCTTCCAGCACATACACGATGTCGGTGTCCTTGTCGTGGACTTCGGCCTGGCCGGCGGCTTCGCGCCGCGAAGCGTGGACCATGTAGTTGCGGCCGGTGCCGTCGAGCAGCACGGCGCCCTTGGCGAACGCCGCGGCCACCTGGTTCTGATCGAAGTAGGCGACGGGCATTGTCCCGCCCATCATGGGCGTCCCCATTGAAGAACCGCCCATGGAACCGCTGCCCATCGAGCCGCCCGCCAGGGCGTTGGCCCCGGCAATGGCCAGCTCTTCATCCTGCTGCGCGCTGGCCGCCCCGCTCACGCCCACGCCGCCGATCACCTGTCCCTCGACGGTGATAGGCACGCCGCCTTGCAGGGGCGTAAAGAATGTGTCCGGCAGGGCCACCATGGCGGTGCGTCCGTTCTTGATAATGTCTTCGAAGGCCTTGGTCGGTCGCTTGAAGAGCACGGCCGTGCGGGCCTTGCCCGCGGAAATCGTCGCGCCCGCGGCGAAGGTCCCGTCCAGCCGCTCCAGCGCCATCAGGTTGCCGCCTTCGTCCACCACGGCGATCACCGCGCCGGGGGCGTTCAGCCGCCTGGCTTCCGCCACTGCGCCGGCGATTACGCGCCGCGCGCCGTCAATCGTCAGGGACTTCTTTTCCGCTACTTGCGCCTGCGCCGCGCCGCTTAAGGACAGCGCCAGGGCCACTGCTGCCAGGATCTTGTGTGCTGGTTTCATTGCGTCACCCTCGCTTTCTCTCTTTGATTTGCATTTCTCGCTTCGGATTCGTGAATTTGGGGGTGGCCGCCGGCGCCTGCGGAAAACAGTCCGCCGCGCCGGCTGCCGCGCACCTACGACAGGCGCAAGAGGTTACTTGACCGGCTTCGAGAAGGACGCCTCGCCGAGGTTGGCTTCGGCCCAGGCGCACCAGATGACCACTTTGGCCACGTTCTTAACGTAGCCCGGGATCTCCACCGACTGGGTGTACTTGTCGTCCTTGATCTTCAGGCGGTCCAGGTCGTACACGCGGCCGTCGGAATCTACCAGGCGCCAGTGCGGGTCCGGCGTGTCCGGCACGACAAAGTCATCCGAGAGGGTGAGGGTGCTCTTGCCGTTCACCTTGGAGTGGCTGACCGTGCCTTTGTTGGCTTTGGGACCGGCGAAGGGCGTGCTGGTGTGCATGCCCTTCGTCTCCATCATCTGTCCGGCCACCGGGGCCACCAAGAGGGCCACGGCCACCAGACCGCCCAGGAACGCCAGGCTGAATGCTTTCGTGATGTTGCGCATTGCTGTTGTTTCTCCTTTTCTTCCTTATGGATTTGGAACCTACTGCAAACTTCTTCTTAAGACCGCACCTACGCCACTGCGGTGCTGCTGCGCGGCGCGCGGCATAGCGGCGCCAGGAACTCGCGCAAGCGCAGGCGCGCGCGATTCAGCCGGGCGCGCACGGCGGCCGGCGACTTGCTGATCAGCGCCGCGGTTTCTTCCGTGGAGGCGCCCAGCGCGTCGCGCAGCAGGAACACCACGCGGTCGAGCGGGCTCAGCGAATCCAGGGCTATGGACTTGATCTTTTGCCACTCCCGGGGGGTGAACAGCGTTTCCGGCCGTTCCGCCCAGGCGCGCACATCTGCGGGCATCTCTGAGCAAAAGGTGTCCGATTCTTCGAGCCAGCCGGCCAGGTCGCCGGCGCGGTAGCGCAGCAGCGTCAGGCTTTGCTCGACGGCGGTGCGCTTCAACCACAAGATGCATTGGCCCTGCGCTACAGGTGAACCCAGCGCCTTCCAGGCCCGGGCCACGGTCTCTTCGAGGGCCTTCTCTGCATCCGGCGGGTTGCCGGTCAGGGTCAGCGTCAGGTGGTACAGGGCCGCTTCATAGGGCGCCACCCACTCGCGCAGGGCCAGCATGTGTGCCGCCCGGTGGTCTTGCATCACCACGATTTGGTTGATCAGCGCAGACATCTTTTTGCCCCTCGGACTTCTCCCGGAAACTGCCGGAATCCCCGGCGCACGGGGCTAGAGATGGTCTGGGCGTGGCGGCGGACTCGCTCCCGGCGGCACAATGCGCCTCTCCGGCTACGCGGCTCAGGCAGCGGCGCTTATTGCTGAATCTCTCCTGACGGGCCGGCATCCAATCGGGGTATGCCAGGGGCTAGCGGTGGCCAGGTCTTCCGGTTTGGGGTCTTCCAGGCGGATGCGCGCAGCGGCGAACTGTTCAAGCACGGCCTGCGCATCCGGCTACAGGACCAGCCATTTCAGGTGCTCCTGGCGCTGATCGAATCGCCGGGCGAAGTGGTGACCCGCGAAGACCTGCGCAAACGGCTGTGGCCGGACAATACCTATGTGGACTTCGACCACAGCCTGAACATCGCCATCAACAAACTGCGCGACGCCCTGGGGGACGCCGCGGGCAACCCGCGCTTCATCGAGACGCTGTCGCGCCGCGGCTACCGCTTCCTGGCCCCGGTGCAAGCCACCGCGGAGGACCCGCCAGCGGCCACACGGAGCAGCGGCACGGCCCCGCCGCCGCCTTCTCCGGGGCGCACCGCGGCGGGCGGGTGGACGCGAGCGGTGATCCTTGCCACCGCGCTTCTGGCCGCCCTGGCGGGGGCGCGCTGGCTGGCGCCGCGCATCCTGGGCTCGGGCCCCCCGCGGCAGCCGCACAGGCAAATGCTGGCGGTGCTGCCCTTCGAAAACCTGACGCAGGACGCGGGCCAGGAGTACTTCATCAACGGGCTGACCGAGGAGATCATCGCGCAACTTGGGCGGATGCGCGCCGCGCGGCTGGGAGTGATTGCGCGTACCTCCGTGCAACAGTACCGCGGCGCGCAAAAGCCCGTCGCCCAAATCGGACGGGAGTTGAACGTGGACTATGTGCTGGAGGGCAGCGTGCGGTTGATGCGCGCGCGACCGGGCCAGCATCCCGCCGACCGGGTGCGCATTGCCGTCCAACTGGTGAAGGCGGCCGACCAGGTGCAATTGTGGTCCGAGCAGTTCGAGCGCGAAGTGGCCGACGTCTTCGCCATCCAGACCGATGTGGCCCGCCGCGTGGCCGACTCCCTGGCGCTGGAGTTGTTGCCTGCCGAAGAGGCCGCGCTGGGCCGCGCCGCCACCGCGGACATGGCCGCCTACGAAGCTTACTTGCGCGGGCGCTTCTACTGGAATCGCCGCACGGAAGAGGATTTTCTCAAGGGCGTGGTCTATTTCGAGGACGCCATCCGGCGCGATCCGAAGTATGCGCAGGCTTACGCCGGCCTGGCCGATTGCTACAACCTGCTGGGCGGCTACGGTTTCCAGCCCGCGGTGCGCGCCTTCCCCCAGGCCCAGGCCGCCGCCGCGCGCGCCTTGGAATTGAACCCCGCCCTGGCCGAAGCGCACGCCAGCATGGCCTTCACCCAGTTCTATTTCGAGTGGAACTCCGCGGGGGCGGAGCAGTCCTTCCGCCGCGCCATCGAACTCAATCCCAACTACGCGCCCGCGCGCCAGTGGCATGGAGAGTTCCTGCACGCCACCGGACGCCTGGAAGAAGCGGCCGCGGAACTGCGCCGCGCGCTGGAACTAGATCCGTTTTCGCCGGCCATCAACGACGACCTGGGCTGGGTGCTGCTCTCGCAGGGCAAGGTCCGGCCAGCGGCGGAGCAATTCCGCGCCACGCTGCAACTGGACCCGCGCTGGCCTTCGGCGCACCTCTCGTTGTCGTTTGCCCTGGCCCGCGAGGGCCACTTCGCCGAAGCGCTGGCCCAGGTGGAGCGCGCGCGGGAACTGGTGGGCGACTCCATGGCCGTGGTGGAAGGGCGCGGCTACGCGCACGCGCTGGCGGGGCGCAAAGCAGAAGCGGAGCGCGCCGCGCGCACCCTGGAAACGCGCCGGCGCACCGCGCATATCTCCGCGTACAACCTGGCGCTCATCTACACCGCGCTGGGGAGGAAGGAGCAGGCCCTGCGGGTTCTCGAAACAGGCTTGCAACAGCGGGAAATCTGGCTGGTGTGGCTGAAAACGCATCCCGAATGGGACGGGCTGCGCGACGAACCGCGGTTCGCGGAGATCCTGAAGCGCATACGGATCTAAGAGCTTGTTGAAAAACTCAAACTGGGTTGTCATGCCGAGCGAAGCGCGGCATCTGCATTTTGCAGAAAAAGCCAGGAAATGCAGATTCCTCGCCGCCTGCGGCGGCTCGGAATGACAACCATCGGGGTTTTTCAACAAGCTGCTAGAACTCGTTCTCGCTGCAAAACCGCAGGGGCGGGTCTGAAGACCCGCCCCTACGCGTTTTTTTCCGCCGGTTGATACCCGCAAAAGATGCATCGCTTGTCCGCGGCGTGGCGGAACTTGGCGCACCGCGCGGCGGCTCGCGCGCCCACCAGGCGCAGGCGCAGCTCCGCGGCCGCCAGCATGGCCAGGGGCGGGACGGTGAAGTACAACCATAAGGCCCGATACTGGCCCGCGACGATGGCCGAGCCGAACGTCCGCGCCGGGTTCATGCTCATGCCCGAGTGCGGCGCTTCGAAGGTGATGTAGGCAGCCACCAATGCGCCGGCGAACAGCCCGGTGTAGGGCTCCAGGCGCGCGGTGCTGGTGGCGTAGAGCACCATGCTCATCATCAGGAAGGAAATGACCAGCTCACCCAGCGCCGCCGACCACACTCCGCCCGGGCCCGGCTGCGTGACCGCGTAATTCACAGCGCGGTGCTCCAGCCACGGCGTCAGCGGCACGGCCGCCGCCAGGACCCCGGCGATGCCTCCGGCAAATTGCGCCAGCGCGTAGAAGCAGGCATCCGCCTTCCTCACCTTGCCCAGCCGCCAGAACGTCAGGGTCACCGAGGGGTTCAGGTGCGCCCCCGACTGCTTCCCCCAGGGAGAGTAGATCAGCGCAATGGCTGTCAGGCCCATGGCCATTCCTCCCAGGAAGCGCCGAACCGTGGGGTCGGGCAGGACCTGCGAAACGAGGAACTCGGGATGATCCAGCAGGACGCCGAAACTGCACGCGGAAATCATGAAGAGGCCCAGCAGGGCCGCTTCCATCAAGTATTCGGGCCAGTGCGCGCGCAGGCTCTCCATCCAGGACACCCGGAGGGCGAAGCCCGCATCTCCAGCGGGCGGCGGAGGACCGGAAATGCGGACGGTGGACGCTACGGACGGACTTTGGCCGGGGCCTTGCACAGGACTCCTAGCCGGGGCGGGAGCGCAGGCGCTGCGCCAGGGCTTTGTGCAGGCGTTCGTGGACATCCGGCGGCAGCGGCGCCGGCTCCGCATCGCAGAACAAGGTGATGGTCTGGCGCGTCTGATCCACCACCAGCCGGCATTCTTCACAATGACTCATATGGCGCTCGACTTCCGCCATCAGGGCGGGATCCAGTTCCCCGTCCAGATAGTTCGACAACTCGTGGATGACGTCCTTGCATTTCACCGGCATTCACTCCTGAGCAAAGATTCGATTCAGCCGCCCGCGCAGCTTCAGCCGCGCGCGCAGCAACCGCGATTTCACCGCCGGGATGCTCAAGCCCAGTAGTTTGGCGGTGTCCTCGGTGGAAAGCTCTTCCACGTCGCGGAGGACAAAAACGACGCGGAAGGCGGGGTCCAGTTTTTCGATGGCTCCGGTCAGAATCTCGTTCATCTCGCTGCGGGCAAAGCGCTGCTCGGGCGAGGGGCCCCAGTCGGCGATTTCCCGGGGCAGGCTGTCTTCTTCGCCCTCCACCGGCTCGTCCAGGGAGAATTCGCCCGGGCGCCGGCGCCGCAGCTTCATCAGCGCCTCGTTCACGGCGATGCGCACCAGCCAGGTGTAGAACTTGGAGTCGCCCTGGAAGTTGTCCAGGTGCTGATAAGCCTTGAGGAACGCCTCCTGCATCACGTCTTCGGCGTCTTCGCGGTTACGGGTGATGTTCATGGCCAGGCGGAAGATCTTGCGTTCGTAACGCTTGACCAGCTCAGAGTAGGCCGCGGCGTCTCCGGCCTGGGCGCGGGCCACCACAGCCCCTTCGTCCGGGGCGGCCACGGGGGTGCGGTTGGTCTGCGTCGAGGCCAAATCCTCTCCACGGCTGCTACGCCTTGACCCGGTTGCCGATCCCGAAGATAACACGCCCTGGCTCCTCGCGAGCCTGCCCTGCCTGCATCACCTATCTTCGTATCAGATGCTCCAACCCAGGCTTCGATTCCGGCATCTTCCAGGATTTGGGTAATCAGTGGTGAGCCGCCCAGGAATCGAACCTGGAACCCGCAGATTAAGAGTCTGCTGCTCTGCCAATTGAGCTAGCGGCCCACGCTGTGAGCCATTTTACTTGGGGCGGCGAGTTTTGTCGAACGGCTCGCTGTGGCTTGTGGACCGCGAGGCTCAGCAGCGCGACGGCTTCCTTCGGCGCAGGACCTGGGCAATCGCCAAAAGACCCGCAGGTACCCGGTTCCGGTTCCCTTGGGGGTGGGGGACTCCGTCCTCCGTCAAGGATCCGAAGAGCGTGGCTTCCCTATCTTCCACCCAGATCTGTTCTTCCGACCAATCGGGTGATGGGCGCGAAGCCAATCCGCCCTCCTGTGTGGCGCGGAGTTGAACAGCCGTTCAATCTCCCTCATTTTCTCCGCGGGGGTCGCGATGGCGCGGCTACTGCCCAGCGGCGGGGGCGGGCTTGGCCGCGGGCACGCGGAACATGGCGCGCCAGTTCATAAAGGTGTAGCGCAAGACGCGATAGGCCAGGTAGAGCAGCGGCGGAAGGAAGGCGATTTCGCCCCACAGCGTCCAGCCACCCGGATCCAGGAGCACCGTGGCCGGCTGGCGAAAGCTCCATAGCAGCCACGCGAAGGCCACCGCTTGCAGCGCGATGGTGGACAGGTAGATGGCCGCGCGAACCCTGCGTTCCGGCTCCGCCACCCGGCCGCGGTCGCGCACGAAGAACTCCTTCAGGAAGGCCCAGCGGCCGCGCGACTCGCCCACCTTGGTCCACTCGGAGACCATTTTCGACAAGTCCGAGCCCTCCTCCATGGCATAAGAGAATTGCAGCACAAAGAGCGCCTGCGGCAGCAGGAACATCAGCGTGACGTAGTTCGGCCAGATCATCCAGATATTGACCAGCGCGAAGAAAATAAACATGTCGAGGAACGCGCCGCCGGCGAAGTAGAGGATGCGCCGGCGCGCGCTGCGCAGCGTGGCCATGTTGGTGAGCACGTAGAGATTGGCGGTGTCCTTGCGCAGGCCCACCTCGACCACGTCGCCGCCGAACCAGCGCGCCACCAGTCCGTGCGCCAGTTCGTGCAGCAGGCCCACCGGCATGAAACAGAAATAGAACAGCAGAATCGAAATCACCGGATACCCCGCGCAGGCCCGCGTCACTTCGCTGACAAAGCGCGGCCAGACCCACAGCAACTCCGCCAAGCCCAGCGCCAGCAAGCCAAAGAGCGCGCCCACGGCGCGCGGCGTAAACAGCCAGCGGCACTTCTGCGTGAGCAGGCCCAGCGCCGGGTCAGGATCGAACAGGCGCACGCGCGGGCTGGTCTTGGGGACGCCCTCGAAGACGCCCCAGGTGGCCGCGCGGTCCAGGAACTCCTGCAACTCCGCTTCGGTGCAGTCGTAGTCCATGGCCCGGCGTACTTCCGGGAGCAGCTCGTCCATGCTCTGGCCGCGGCAGCATTGCAGGGCGGCCACCGCGCGCTGGTCGAGGATCTGGCCGGCCACGCCCGGGTGATGCAGGAAGACGTGGTTGGCGGCCAGCCGGCGGTACTGCAGATCCGGACGCAGCGCCGGCGCGCGGCGTTCGCTGGACTGCGCGGCGCTTTCGCCTTGCTCCATCCATTCCCCCGGTGTACAGTGCCAGCAGTTGGCCCTGAACTGGCGCAAAAACAGCAGCGGCTCGTGGGATTGTAACCGAACGAGCCTGTGGAGCAAGGATGATCCCCTCCCCCGGCGCAGCCCAGCCGGAACGAGCTTCACGTCCCGCGCGCGGCGGCCAGAGCGCCGCGGTGCGGGCGTGGCTCGAGCAGGCCGCGGCCTGCCTGGCGGACAGTTCCCTGCCCCTGCCCGTGCCGCCGGTGGCCGACCTGGGCCCGGCCTACGAAGCCGTGCTGGGCGCGCGGGAGAAGATCGAGCAGTCGCGCCGCGACCTGATCGGCAGCGTGCAGATGCAGTCGCTGCACACGGTGGGCTCCATCCTGGCGCACGACCTGCACAACATCTCCGTGCGGCTTTCGCTGCTCAGCCAGAACCTGGAGCAGTACGCCGACGACCCGGCGTTTCTCACCAGCGCGCGCCGCGTGCTGGACGACACGGTGGCCCGCATGCAGAGCCTGGTGGACGGTTTCCGCGAGCGGCAGGAAACCGTCATCATCCAGATCCCCACGGACCTCAACGACGTCTTGAGCGGCCTGGTGCGCCAGATGGGACTGGACCGGGCCCCCAGCATTGAGCTGGTGGAGAACTACGCGGACGTGCCGCCCATCTGGGCGGATTCCTTTTTCCTGGCCAACGCCTTCCGGGTGCTGCTGGAAAACGCGGCCGAGGCGGTGCGCGGCAACGGGTCCATCAGCCTGCGGACGGCGCTGGCCGCCGACGGGCGGGTACTGCTGGAAATCGCCGACTCCGGCGTGGGCATGTCGCGCGACTTCATCGAACGGGAGCTTTTTGCGCCGTTCCGGTCGAATAGCGGGCGCGGCGGGCTGGGCCTGGGCCTGTACATCCGCCGCCACATCATTCAACTGCACGGCGGAGAAATTGCCGTGGAGAGCGAGTTGGGCCTGGGGGCGTGCTTCCGGCTGTACTTCCCGCGCGGCCCGGAGTCGGCGTAGAGGCGGGTTTCCCCCGCCGGGTTCGAGGCATTACACAGCCAGCAGGCGGCAGGAAGCCGCCCCTACACATGCCACAAGCCGCGCCACGCCGCATCCTCCTGGTGGAAGACGACGCCCTGCTGCGCGAGCAGGTGCGCTACGGCCTGGGCGCGCAGTTCGACGTGGCCGAGGCCGATTCGCCCGATTCCGCCCTGGCGTGCATGGCCGAGCGCGCCGCCGACGTCATCCTGCTCGACCTCCAACTCACTCCGCAGGGCAACACCGAGGACGGCTTTGGCGTGCTGCGCGAGGTGCGCCGCCGCATGAGCGACGCCGTGGTTATCGTGCTCACCGGCAACCCGCAGCACGAGGTGCGCCTGCGCGCCATCGAAGAGGGCGCCTACGATTGCTTCGGCAAGCCCTTCGACCTGCGCGAGCTGCGCCTGGTGGTGGAGCGCTCGCTCGAGCGCTTGGACCTCGCACGCGAGAACCGCGCCCTCAAGTCCCAGATGGTGCAGCAGGCCTCCTTCCAGAACCTCATCGGCTGCTCGCAGGCCATGCTGCGCATCTTCGACACCATCCGCCGCATCGCCGACCACCCCGCCACCGTGTTGCTGCTCGGCGAATCGGGCACCGGCAAGGAACTGGTGGCCCGCGCCATTCACTTTCAGAGCGGCCGGCGCGACCGCCCGTTCGTCCCCGTGCACTGCTCGGCGCTGCCCGAGACGCTGATTGAAACCGAACTCTTCGGCCACGAAAAGGGCGCCTTCACCGGGGCCACCGCCGCGCGCGAAGGCCGCTTCGAGCGCGCCCACGGCGGCAGTTTGTTCCTCGACGAAGTCAGCACGCTCAACCCCAACGTGCAGACCAAGCTGTTGCGCGTGCTCGAAGAAAAAGAGTTCGAGCGCGTCGGCGGGCGCAAGCCGCTCCAAGTGGACGTGCGCCTCATCGCCGCCAGCAACGAAGACCTGGAAGCCCTCGTCGCGCAGGGCCGCTTCCGCGACGACCTCTTCTTCCGCCTCAACGTCCTTCCGCTGCGCCTCCCTTCCCTCCGCGAGCGCCGCGAAGACATTCCCCTGCTCGCCAATCACTTCCTGCGCCAGCACTGCGAGCAATCCAAGCAGCCGCCCCGCCAGATCGCTCCGGAGGCCCTGGAGCGATTGCTCGCTTATCCGTGGAAGGGCAACGTGCGCGAGTTGGAGAACCTCATCCAGCGCGTGGTGCTGCTGGCCGATGGCGCCACCATCTCCACCGAGCACCTGCCGCCGCACATCACCGGCGCCCTGCCCGCCTTCAACGCTTCACTCCCAACTCCCAACTCCTCCCTCCCCAGTGCGGATGTCAGCAACCTCACGCTAGCCGTCGAATCCTACGAGCGCACCCTGTTGCGCGCCGCCCTCGACCGCACCGACGGCGTCAAGACCCGCGCCGCGCAGGCCCTCGGCCTCACCAAGGAACAAATGAAGTACCTCTGCCGCAAACACCACCTCTGACCCCGGCTTGCGCCCAGCCTGCGTTCCTCCTCTTTCTTATGGCGTCACTAGCTACGTGTACGACGCGCTCAGCCGCGTGACCAAAGTGATCCCGCCCGATGGCAGCTCCAGCGAGAACCATTACCTTACGGAGTTCTCCGGCACGATGACTACGGTGACCGACCCGGCGGGCAAGCAGCGCCGCTCCTACAGCGACGCGCTGGGCCGGATCATCCGCGTGGACGAGCCGTGGGCCTCCTCCGGCACGCCGTCGCTCAGCACCCCCGCCATCACGCGGTATTTCTACGACGCGCTGGACAACCTCCTCTGCGCCATGCAGCAGGGCGGCGACACCGGTTCGCCCACCAGTTGTTCCGGCGCACAATCCACCTGGCGCAAGCGCGAGTTCACTTACAACTCCCTCGGGCAGGTCACGCAGTCGGTGACGCCCGAAGGCGGCACGCTGACCTACACCTACCAGACCGGGAGCGGCGTGGACGGCTTGCTGGCGTCGGTGGCGGACGGGCGCAGTATCTCCACCAGCTTCACCTACGATGCCCTGCACCGCGTCACCGCCAAGAACTACAGTGACAGCACGCCGGATTTCACCTACTCGTACGACCAGACGTCCGATCCAGTGAGCGACCCCATCTCCAACGGCAAAGGCCGCCTGACGCACGTGACCGACGGCTCGTATCAGTACCGCACCTACAGTTACGACTCCATGGGCCGGCTCACCACGCAGTGGGAGTGCTTGCCCTCGAATTGCGCGACGGGCTCCTACCGCACCGATGGCGCCTATGATCTGGTGGGCAGCCTCACGGCGCTGAAGTACCCCAGTTCGCGGGAGTTGAAGTACACGTACAACTCGGCGGGCCAGTTGACCACGGTGAATTTCGACAAGTGGGCGGGCGCGACGGTTAATGTGGATTATTTCAAAAGCGCCACGTACGGTCCCGCGGGCGTGCCTGCCAATTGGACGCTGGGCAACAACCTGGTGGAGGCGCTGGTTTACAATAGCCGGGTGCAGCCGTGCCGGATCAACGTGAAGTCGGGAAGCGCGGCGTCACTGACCTGCACGGATGACGCGCCCAGCGGTAACGTGCTGGACCTGAAGTACGGCTTCGACCAGGACTCGGGCTCGCCGGTGAAGAACAACGGGCAGGTGGCTTCGTGGAGCGCAGCGGGGGCGCAGTCGTGGACGCGCACCTTCGAGTATGACCACGTGAACCGGTTGAAGACGCTTAGTTCGTCGGGGTTGAACATGGCGTGGGAATACGACCCGTGGGGCAACCGCACCAAGCAAACCTTGAACAGCAACGACAGCACCTGGGGCTACGACAACAACAACCGCAACAACGACACCGGGTTCAGCTTCGACGCGGCGGGGAACATGACCGCGCAGCCGGGCAATATCACTTTCCAGTGGGGCGCGGCGAACCGGCTGAAATCCATTGACACATCGGGACCCAGCTACACCTACGACGCCAATGGACTGCGGGTGAAGAAGCAGGTGGGGTCGGCGTGGACCGAGTATGCGTACTTCGGAGCAATGATGGTAGCGGAAAGGAACGAGTCGGGCTACTGGACCGATTACATCTTTGCGGGCGGGCGACGCGTGGCCGTGGCGCCGGCCACCCCTTCCAACAGCGGGTTCGAGGGAGGTTCCACGGGATGGTTTGGTTGGGGCGGCGGGGACAGCATTGTGACGGACGCATCCAAGGCCCATTCCGGGAGCAAGTACCTTCAGCTTTCGACCAGCAGCCAGCATGTGGGATTCATGAACGGGCAGGTGGTGACGGTCATCCCCGGAGAGCAGATTACGCTGGGCGGGTGGGCGTATCGCGAGTCCGGCAGCGGCGGGTACGTACACTGGGCCGTGGAGATCAAGAACAGCAGCGGGACGCCGTTCGCTTGGTGCGCGACAGAGGATGTGTCCGCGGCGCAGTGGACCTACAAGACAACGGCGTGCACGGTTCCCTCGGGCGGGGCCAGCGCAAGATTCTACGCGCAGGTGTACGACGCGCCCGGCGCGGTGACGGCGCGGTTCGACGACGGCTTCCTGATGGCCGGTGCGCGCTACTACCACACCGACCACCTGGGCTCGACGCGGCTGATGACCGACGCGGCCGGCGCGACCATCACCAGCGCCAACTACGACTACCAGCCCTTCGGCGAAATGATCACCGGCTCGAGCGACACCACCACCAAGATGAAGTTCACCGGCCTCGAGCAGGACACCGCCAGCGGCGAAGCCGGCCTCGCCCACACCGTCGTGTTCGGTGCCGACGGCGTTTCGCTTCGCGGGGATGCGTTTCGACTCCGACACCGGCCTGTACCACACCCCCTTCCGCCAGTACGACCCCAACCAGGCCCGCTGGATGGGCGTGGACGCTAT